>JGI10211J34971_10002528_pt1 | contig 14877 bp, 22 predicted proteins | sample Etolagsediment_FD_34971 | JGI IMG/M metagenome (IMG submission 34971) | reverse complement strand
GAATCGTATGGGGCCGCCACTTCGTAGTATTGATTATGAAATCTATTTTGACTCTGGCATCGACAACTATGGCGGATGGCTCAAAGTGATGAAAGATTTTAAACTTGTTAAGCAGGCAGGAGCATGGTATACATATGAAGATATTGATGTGAATACCGGTGAAGTGTTTAAAGAATTCAAGTTTCAATCAAAAGATTTCTTCGAGGTTATAGAAGATGTAGAAATCAGAGAACGTTTGTATAATAGAATATGCAATGAATACATATTCAAATATCAAGCAGGTGTTGATGGTGGCATTGATGATGTAACAATCGACGAAGAAGTTATCAACGAAGAAGGATAACTATATCAACCAACAGAAGGCCGGGGAGAAATCCTCGGCTTTTCTTGTTTATATTCTAAAGTTTCATTATAATATAATTATATGAATAAGTATCAGAAGTTATTTAAAGAGATGAAGGAAGAAAAGCCTTCATTAGATCAAAACGTTGATGATCGATTATTAGTATTCGACGGCTTAAATACTTTTATTAGAGCATTCGGAGCAACCCCAGCAACAAATGAAGATGGAGACCATATCGGTGGTATTACAGGATTTTTATATTCTATTGGCAAGTGCGTACGTGATTTTAAACCCACTCGTTGTGTTGTTGTTTTTGATGGTCGTGGAGGCTCGAAAAGAAGAAAAACAATCAACAAATCATACAAAGCAAATCGAGCGAATCGAACAAGATTAAGACGCCATGACCACGCAATGGCTACTATTGAAGATGAGCAAGAAGCTATGCGTCATCAATTTTCAAGATTAGTATCTTATCTAGATAATTTGCCAGTAACATTTCTTGCAATTGATGGAATTGAAGCAGATGACACTATTGCATACATTGCTGAATTATATCGAGAAAAAAGCAAAGAAATTACAATAGTATCCACTGACAGAGACTTTTATCAAATGGTAGACGATACAATCAGAGTATGGTCACCAATCAAAAAGAAAATGTATACTGCTGACACAGTGCATGAAGAATTTGGCGTAACTCCTCAAAATTATGTAGTGTACCGTACATTTACGGGTGATAAGTCCGATAACATTGAAGGTGTTCGTGGCATTGGTCCAAAGACATTGTTAAAACATATTCCAGAACTTGCAAGTCAAAAAGAATTTACACCTGACGAAATGTTCGAAAAGTCAGAGCAATTGTTGGATGAATCCAAGACCTATAAAAAGATTATTGAAAGTCGTGATGTCATAGAACAAAATTATCAGCTTATGAATCTTAAGCTCTTAGACTTTTCAGCAACACATACATCCAACATCAGAAGAATTTTAGAACAACCCATTCCGCCTCTAAATAGAGCAGAGTTTCAACGACTGTTCATGGAAGATAAGATGTGGACTACTATGAAGAATGCACCAGATTGGTTGAATAAAACATGGTTGTCTCTTCACGCTTTTGCTCAACAAACGCAAAAGTAACATTTGTATATATTTATTAATGTAGAGTCGCAGCTACATAGTAAAATATTTTAAAAAGACCATGTATTGAGTAGAGACTGCGACCTCGAAAGATACATGGTTCTTACTATTATGAATTATCAGAGAATACATGACCAAATTATTGAAAGAGCAAAAACAAGACAATTAGAAGGCTATAAAGAAAGACATCACATCATACCTCGTTGTATGAATGGAACTGATGATGAAGATAACCTTGTTGATTTAACGGCTCGAGAACATTTTATAATTCATAAGCTATTATGTGAAATCTATCCTGATAATGATAAATTATTTTTTGCATATCGCATGATGGCAGTTATGAAAAATAGTTATGATAACGAAAGACTGTATTTTGTTGGGTCTCGGGAATTTGAGCGGATACGTTTATTAGCAAACCAAAAAATTGGAAATGCTTTACGTGGTCGTAAAATAGGAAAGCTTTCGTCTGATATTATTGAAAAGCAAGTACAGTCTAGACAAAAAAAAGCAGACCTCCGCGGATATTATCATTCTTCCGAAACAAAGAAAAAGATTGGTGATGCATTACGAGGGAAATCTAAATCTACAAAACATATTGAAAAAATTGCAAAAGCAAATACAAATAATCCTAAAGTGACAGGAAAAGCATCAACGCCAGAAAAAGAATTATTGAGACGACATAAAATCAAAGAATCTTGGAAAAAACGAAAAGAAATATTATAATAAGTTTAATATGGTAGATTCATTACAACAATATGGGTTTGGCTTCCAGGTGAAAGTTTTAGCTGCAATGTTTACGGATAGAACATTCCTGCAGCAGATAGCAGATATCATACAACCAGAATACTTTGAGTCAGAATCAAATAGTTGGATTCTTGACATTGTATTGGGGCATTTCAGAACGTATAAAACACCTCCAACTAAAGATGTACTCAAGGTCAAAGTAACAGAGATAGAACATGACGTTCTGAAAGTTGCGGTCGTAGAGCAGCTTAAAGAAGTATTTCGATACATGGAGTCTGATGACTTATCATTTGTAAAGGATGAAATACTTAGATTTTGTAAGAATCAAGAAATAAAACATGCAATCATGGATTCTGTCAATTTATTAAAGAATGGCAACTATGACGAAATCAAGACAAAAATTGATTCGGCAATGAAAGCTGGGGCTGACACTGACATTGGACATGAATACAAATCACAAGTAGCTTTAAGATATAATGAAGCAGCACGGCATACCATAACAACTGGTTGGGATGTAGTAGATGATTTAATGGATGGCGGCTTAGCACCAGGCGAATTAGGAGTAGTTATGGCTCCTGCAGGTATCGGTAAGAGTTGGCTTCTTATTAATATTGGAGCAAATGCAATACGTAACGGCAAGAACGTTGTACACTTTACATTAGAGCTCAACGAAAATTATGTAGGACAAAGATATGATTCTGTAATTACAGGCATACCAGCACAGAATTTAAAAAATCATCAAGAAGATATCGAGAACAAAATGTCTCGTATCTCAGGAGAACTTGTAATTAAATATTATCCTACGAAGTCAGTAGGAGTAATGGCGTTAAAAGCGCACATTGAAAAATCATCAATGTTAAATAAAGCACCAGATTTAGTTATTGTAGATTATGCTGATTTGTTGAAAGTGTCAGCTAAAGATAAACATGAAGCGCTTGAAGAATTATATGAAGAGCTTCGAGGTATGGCCGGCGAATATGGTGTTCCCGTGTGGACTGCAACTCAAGCTGGCAGAGCAGCATTAGAAGAAGATATTATCGAAGCGGACAAGATTGCAGCATCATACGGTAAAGTAATGGTTTCTGACTTCATTATGTCTTTATCAAGAAAAGTTCAAGACAAATTATCAGGCACTGGTAGAGTTCATATAGTAAAAAATAGATTCGGACCAGATGGCATGACATTACCATCTAAAATTAATACAAATAATGGGCAGTTTCAATTCTTCGAACCAGATACTACTCAAGGCAAAGCAACTAAAAAAGACATGAAGTCAGGTGAAACAATGATGAAGAAAAATTTATCAGAAAAATTCAAAGATTTAGGCGGAAGTTTAGGGTGATTGAGATATTTATTTTAAATTGCCTGGTAATAATCTGCCAGGCATTTTTTGTCTAAAATCAATAACAAATAACAAGGAATGAATATGAGCTTATTTAAAGAACGCATCCCATTCAAACCCTTTGAATTTCCAGTATATTATACAGAAGGTTGGCTGAAACAAGCACAAGCATTTTGGTTGCATACTGAGATTCCTATGCAGGGTGATATCAAGGATTGGAACGAAAACTTAAACACGTCAGAAAAGAATTTAGTTGGTAATATATTATTAGGTTTTGCTCAGACTGAATGTGCTGTATCTGATTATTGGACTGGTATGGTTACGAAGTGGTTTCCAAAACATGAAATCAAACAAATGGCGATGATGTTCGGCTCGCAAGAAACAATTCACGCAACGGCTTATTCATACCTTAATGAATCATTAGGTTTGGAAGATTTTGAAGCATTTCTACATGAACCTGCAATTGCAGAAAAGTTTGAATTCCTAACTGCTACATCTGCAGATTGGACGCATGAAGATTTAGCATCAAACTCAAAAGCACGAAAAGAAGTTGCCCGTTCACTTGCAATCTTCTCAGCATTTGCAGAAGGTGTATCACTTTATTCATCATTTGCAGTTCTTTACTCATTCCAAATGAGAAACTTATTGAAAGGTATCGGCCAACAAATGAAATGGAGTGTTCGTGATGAATCACTTCATTCTAAAATGGGATGTCAATTATTTCGTCATATGTACGAAGAATATCCAGAATTAAAAGAATCGGCTCGAGCAGCAGTAGAAGAAGCTGCAACACTTATTGTAGAAATGGAAGAGAAGTTTATTGATAAAATGTTTGAGATGGGTGATTTAGAAAACCTAAAAGCAAAAGATTTGAAAAACTTTATTCGTAAACGAGCAAATGAAAAATTAAAAGAATTAGGTTATGAATCTTTATTTAAGTTTGATGTTAAATCTGCAGAAGAATTAGATTGGTTCTATCATCTTACCGGTGGTACTACACATACAGACTTCTTTGCAGTAAGACCAACAGATTACTCAAAAGCTAATGAAGGCGAAGATTTTAACGATATTTGGTAAAAGTTATGAAGAATTTTGGAGAACAATTAGGTTGGGAAGTAGGCGTAGATTTCCCAGACTGGGCAAATACGGAGATTTATGTTAAAACAATTAGTAAAGGGTATCTTTTGGAAGGAGAAACTCCAAAAGATGCGTATTGGCGTGTCGCTACTGCAGTCGCGCGCCGTTTGGGAAGAAATGATCTTGCCAGCAAGTTTTTTGATTATATTTGGAGGGGTTGGCTTAATCTTGCTTCTCCCGTTTTATCTAATACAGGTACTGATCGGGGCTTGCCAATATCTTGTTTTGGAGTTGATGTTGGGGATTCGATCCAAGAAATTGGAATGAAGAATTTAGAGATGATGCTGCTTGCAAAACATGGAGGCGGTGTAGGTGTTGGAATGAACATGATTCGTCCCGCGGGCACACCAATTACTCAGAATGGTACATCAGATGGGGTAGTTCCATTTGCTAAGATATATGATTCAACTATTATTGCCACCAATCAAGGAGCGGTAAGAAGAGGTGCAGCATCAGTAAACTTAAACATAGATCACTCAGACTTTGATGAATTCATTGAAATTAGAGAACCAAAAGGTGATGTTAACAGACAATGTTTAAATCTACATCAATGTGTGGTAGTTGGTGATAAGTTTATGCGTCGCTTAGAAGATGGTGACCCCGAAGCAAGAAGAAGATGGGGCAAGGTACTTCAAAAGAGAAAAGCAACAGGCGAACCATATATCATGTTTAAAGGCAATGTAAACAAACAGAACCCAGAAGCTTATAAGCAAAACGGACTTAAAGTTTACATGACTAATATATGTAGTGAAATTGCATTGCACACAGATGAATCACACTCATTCGTATGTTGTTTATCTTCATTAAATCTATCAAAATATGATGAATGGAAAGATACCGACTTAATTTACACAGCAACATGGTTTTTAGATGGCGTACTTGAAGAATTTATTCAACGAGCGAAAAATATGCGTGGATTTGAAAACAGTGTAAGAAGTGCTGAAAAGGGTCGTGCTTTAGGCCTTGGTGTATTAGGATGGCACACATATTTACAACAACGAGGTATTCCATTTGATTCATTAGCTGCTCAATTTGAAACCCGTAAGATATTTTCACAGATGAAGATTGAAAGTGAACGAGCTTCGATGGCCATGGCAGAACAATATGGTGAACCATTATGGTGTGTTGGCACAGGAATGAGAAACACTCACCTTAGAGCAATTGCACCAACTGTATCAAACTCAAAGTTGTCAGGCAATGTTTCTCCAGGTATTGAACCATGGGCAGCAAATGTATTTACAGAGCAGACAGCAAAGGGTACATTTATTCGCAAGAATAAAGAGTTGGAACGGGTTCTGAGAAAAGCGGGTATCAATAACAAAGAAACTTGGGATAAGATTCTTTCAGATGGTGGTTCTATTCAAGGAATTGATGAATTAGATAACTGGGTGTATTGTGATGGTAAACTTGTTAACGTAGCTGATTGTGCTGAAGGTAAAGAGGTTGATAGAGTAAAGGATGTATTCAAAACATTCAAAGAAATCAATCAACTCGAGTTAGTAAGACAAGCTGGTATCAGACAACAATATATTGATCAAGCAGTATCTCTTAACTTAGCATTTCCATCGCAAGCAACGCCGAAATGGATGAATGCCGTACATTTAGAAGCATGGAAGCAAGGTGTAAAAACTTTATATTATACAAGAACAGAGTCGGTACTGAGAGGTGATATTGCAGAACAAGCAATGAATCCTGACTGCATTTCTTGCGATGGCTAATTGGAAAATACAAATAAAATCATTATAATATAAAAAAGGAGTTATATGGAAATCAAACGTGTAGGCGAAGATCGTTATTTTATCAAACCTGATGTAGAAAAGAACACAAAAACTAAATCAGGTATTATTGTAGAGACTTCAGATGATGCTAGATCATATAAGACTGGTGTTATCATGCATAAAGGTTTAGGTCGAAAAGACGATAAAACAAAGCTAGTATTGCCATTCGAAGAAGGCGATCGAGTAATGTATGAACCTCGCAATCAAATTGAAATAATGGTTGATGATGATAAACTTGTAGTAATTAGAGAGACTAATATCATTTGTAGCTACAATGGATGAGATACAATTCATACCAATTGAATCAGTCGAACCGCATGTATTTGACAAAATGGTGAATATGTTGAATGAACATCCGCCAGCTCGTCTTCATATGCTTAATGAAGTTACAGTAGACAAATTCAAAAAAACTATAGTTGAATTCATTGATTATCTGATTCATGTTGGAGAACATCTAGAAGAATATGAAACATGTACAGCACTCGTAAAAAAACGAACAGCATACTTGAAATGGTTGCAAGGTAATCGTACTACTATTACAGTTATACGAGATATTATCAATGAATTCAAAGATCAATTATAAGGATTTTCATTACTAATCAATATTTATTTTAAAGTAGGGTGAAGGTAATGAAAAAAGATAAAATATGTCCTGTTTGTAACATAACACATTCAAATAAAACGTACTGTTCAAGAAAATGTATGTCAATCGACTATCAAACAGTTGTACAAGAAAATTATAAAAGTAACCCAGGTATTGTAGAAAAACGTAAAAAAACAAATCTTGAAAAGTATGGTGTCGAACACGCCCCACAATCGCAAGAAGTTTTAAATAAAATGTATGAAACAAATATCGAAAAATATGGTTATAAAACAGTATTAGCAGACCCATATCATACTCAAAAAACATCTGAATATGTTAGTTTGCATAAAGATGAAATTAATGAAAAGCGAAAAGCAACAAATCTCGAAAAGTATGGTGTTGAACATTATTTACAAACAGATGAATTTATTAATCGACGTTCTGAAAAATGGTTAAGTGTTTATGGAACTACGAATATGTTTGATGCAACACATCCAAAAACAAAAAGATATAAAGACATCATATATCAAAGTTCATATGAAAAGTATTTTTTAGAGTTATGTGAGATAAACAATATCTTGCAATTTGTATCAAGACCAGACTCTATTATGTATACATTTAATGGTAAAAGTTATCGGTATTATCCTGATTATAAATTATTTGATGTTATTATTGAAATAAAATCAAAATATACATATAATAAAATTGGAATGGATATACAATTACAGCAATTAAATGATGCAAAGTTTACTGCAGTAAAACAAAATAATGAATTTCAATTATTACTTGGAAAACAAGAAATTTATCAATATATTAATAGTATAAAGAAGTAGTATATGAAAATTAATTTAGTAGAAAACGGAGTATTTCCAATCATATATGATAAAGATGGAAATAAACTACCAGGGATATTAGACACAGGACTTTCAATAAGTGGAACCTGCCAAGGTGAGGGTAAACTTTTAGGAACATCATGCTTATTTATTAGGACGTCTGGGTGCAATTTGCGTTGTGCTTGGGTAGGTGCTGATGGAAATGGATCACCTTGTGATACGCCATACTCATCACATCATGCAGAAACCAATAAAATGGAAGTAGATGATGTGTTAAAATTAGTTCAAGCAAATCGAGGCAAAATGAATTATGTTGTTGTGTCAGGTGGAGAACCTACAATGCAACGACCTGTAATTGAATTAGTTACAAAACTAAGAGCTTTAAGGTTTCATGTAACTATTGAAAGTAATGCAACTATATATTCAAGAGAATTAGCACAAAATACCAATTTAATGTCTATGTCACCTAAGTTAGCATCATCAACACCGCATGAAGCTAATTTGAAAAATACAGGCATTGACTATTCAGAACATTGGGCTAAGAAGCACGAATCTAAGCGTCGTAATATTGATACAATTCAAAAGTATATAGATGCTGCTAAACTTTATGATAATGATTTTCAACTTAAATTTGTAGTTCAAAATCCAGGAGATATTGAAGAGATTGAAAATGACTTCTTAGCTCATTTAACAGGATGGACTGCAGATGATGTAGTATTGATGCCAGAAGGCACATCTTCGGATATGTTAGCTGACAGAAGCTATTGGGCAATTGAAGCAGCAATCAATAGAGGTTGGAGATTCACACCACGTTTACATATTGAATTATTTGGTAAAGCAAGAGCAGTGTAAGTTATGACAAAGAAGCAAAGAAATAGATTAGAATTAGTTATGCCCGGCTTTGCCAATGGCATTTCAACTCAATTGGCAGAAAAACAAGCAATGCATGGACCTGATGCCCAATTAACAGATGAAGAAAAGTCCGTAATCATTGATAAAGCAGCAGAGCATTATGGTAACTTTTTGACTGCTTTAGGTGTTAAATGGCAAGATGACCCAAATTCATCTAATACACCAATGAGAGTAGCAAAAGCATATGTAAATGATTTATGGCAAGGCCGCTACGAACCAATGTCAGACATCACATCATTTCCAAGTGACGGGTATGATGGCATTGTGCAAGAATCAGGAATACCATTAACGTCAATGTGTTCACATCATCATGAAACAATAATGGGTGTAGTTAGTATTGCATACATTCCATCGGTTGATGGAGAAGTAGTTGGATTATCAAAATTGAATCGTGTTGTTGAGCATTTTGGTAGACGCGGATCAATACAAGAACAACTTACAGTGGCAATACACAATGCCGTTAACAATTTATGTGTAGGTAATAAAGGCGTTGCTGTAATGATTAACGCAACACACAATTGCGTTCAGTGTCGTGGTGTAAAACATGTTGGTGCATCTATGCAAACAGCAAAGCTATCAGGTGCGTTTATAGAAGACCCGGCAGCACGAGCAGAATTTTATAAAAATATTGATATTTCAGGTTGTAAACATTGATACATCATTATCTGTTACAGTTTTTTGATGGTGTCTACATATTTATTTTAAAGGATGAGTATGATAGAATGTATGATTTGTAATAAAAAGTTTAAACGAATAACAAATACACATTTGAAACATCATTCAATAACGTGTGAAGAATACATGGAACGATATCCAACTGCACCAATGATCACTGAAGAATTGCGTTCTCAGATATCAATAGCTTCATTTGGTAAAACATATGAAGAACGATATGGTAAAGAAACGGCATCAAAATTAAAACAAATCAGAAAAGCATCTGCAGTAAAACAGTTTTCTGATATTGAACAGCGAAGAATTCGTTTTCAAAACAACTGGAAAGGATATGGCGATTTATCTGGCGATCATTGGAAAAGAATTGTTGAAGGTGCCAAATCTCGTAACTTACCATTAGAAGTAACGATAGAAGATGTTTGGATTTTATATGAACAACAAAATGGCTTATGTGCGTTATCAGGCATTCCAATATTTTTGCGGGGACAAACAATTGGGATGACGTCAAAAGAAGTATACAAAAAGACAACAGCATCGTTAGATCGGATTGATAGTACAGAAGGATATGTTCATGGAAATTTACAATGGATACATAAAGATTTAAATCAAATGAAAAGTAATAGAACTCAGGATGAATTTTTAGAATGGGTTCGCAAAGTTTATATTTATAATCACAATTAAAAAAGGAGACAATTATGTCAAAACAGGAGTTATTCGAAGCAATGGAAACGTATTGGGATACATTTGTTGAACAACACAATGGTACAACAAAAAAATCTCAGACAGAAGCACGTAAAGCAATTGGTGAACTAAAAAAATTAGTAACTGATTACAGAAAAGCATCTGTAGCAGAAAGCAAGTAATTGAATGGGGGGCGTTTGCCCCCCTTCTTTACGTTTAAAAGGAAACAAAATGAAAGAATTTTTATATTTTTCAGCAACATGGTGCGGCCCTTGTTTGCAACTTGGGCCGATAATGAACGAATTGCAAAGAGATGGTTACAAAGTACGTAAAATAGATGTCGATTCGGATCCGAATACACCATCACAATACAACGTACGTAATATTCCAACTGTTGTCTTGCTGAAAAATGGACAAGAAGTTGCAAGGCAGGTTGGAAATCAACCAAAAAGTCGTTATATTAATTTATGGGAACAATCATAAAAGGTTATAAATATGTTTGAATTTCAATCAACAAAAGTATTTGATGGGTTCAGTTGTGTATTCCGCCAATGGCGAGCAGAAGGAACACATTGTAAGTATCTTCATGGTTATGGTGTAAGTTTTAAAGTATGGTTTGAGGGGATGCTTGATGAACGTAATTGGGTTTGGGACTTTGGTGGAATGAAACGTGCTAAAGGAACAATCGATGGCATGACTCCTAAAGCCTGGATGGATTATATGTTTGATCATACGTTGGTAGTTGCTGAAGATGATCCTGAGTTGCAAAGTTTCAGAGATATGGATAGTCGAGGTGTTGTTCAACTAAGAATTGTTCCTGCAACAGGCGCAGAACGATTTGCAAAATTTGTTTATGATAAATTGAATAATTTTGTTCAAGAAGAAACTGATGGCCGAGTTAGAATAAGTAAAGTTGAATTCATGGAACATTCAAAAAATAGTGCAATTTATCAAAGATGAATACAATAGACAAACAATACCAATCACTACTCAAAGACATTCTAGACAATGGAGTAGAAAAACAAGACAGAACCGGAACAGGCACTCGTTCAGTATTTGGTAGACAGATACGACATAAAATGAGTGAAGGTTATCCTTTACTTACTACCAAGAAAATGGCATTTAAAACTATGGTGGTTGAGTTGTTATGGTTTTTGAAAGGAGATACCAACATTAAATTTTTGGTTGATAACGGATGTAACATTTGGAATGGTGATGCTTATAAGAAATATAGACAAGATATTGATGAGTGGGTAAATCAGCTCAATCAAGAAGAATTCATTAACAAAATAAAAACAGATGATAAGTTTGCTGCTAGATGGGGTGAGTTAGGTCCAATTTACAGTAAGCAATGGAGGAATTGGAATGGAGATGATTTTCTATATGGTAATTTTAGGAATGGTATAGACCAAATTCAAAACCTAATCAACGACCTTAAAACAAATCCAGACTCAAGACGTTTGATGGTTAATGCTTGGAATGTAGGAGAATTAGACCAAATGGTTCTACCACCATGTCATTATGGATTTCAAGTTTATACAAGAGAGTTGAGTATGGAAGAAAGATTAAAATATTACTTTTCAAAGATACTTAAAAACAAAGATTTAGAAGATAAAGCTAAAAATCATACTGATGAACAGAAATTGCAATATTTGACAGTTGCAGATGTACCTAAACGAGCAATCTCTTTAATGTTTAACATGAGGTCGGTGGATACACCACTCGGTCTTCCGTTTGATATCGCATCATATGCACTCTTACTAGAAATATTTGCTAAGATGGTTAATATGGTTCCTGATGAATTAATTGCTAATTTAGGAGATGCTCATATCTATAAAAATCAAATAGATGGGGTCAAGGAACAATTGACAAGAGAACCAATGAAGTTACCTAAGATTGATATACATCCTGGTATTCTTGACTATGAACTTGATAAATTAGAAGTTGATATGTTTAAGTTAGTAGATTATCAATCACATTCGAGTATAAAAATGCCACTTTCCAATTAAAAAGTTATGTTAGAATTTATTAGACACGCCTTAGGAATTTGTGGTGAGCATTGGCACCCAAATTTATTCAATATATCAATGTTAGCAGCATCTATTTCTAGTGCTGTATACTACGTTAAAATAAAGTTCTACAATATTTATAAGAAATAGGATATTTGATATGAAAGAAATGGAAAAGTTATTATCATACTTGATGCATTCTAGAACACAAACTCATGTATTTCATTTACAGACAAAATCATATGCAGAACACATGGCACTAGGTGATTACTACGAAGGCATTGTAGATTTGATCGACGGTCTGGCAGAAACCTTTCAAGGTAAAAATGGAATCATTGAAAATTATGATAACTTTAAATTAGAAGCATATCAAGACAAAGACCAACTCATCAAATACTTTGAATCTCTAGGAAAGATGGTTGAGTCAATACAACCTAAATTCAAAGACACCTACATTCAAAATCAAGTAGACACTGTGTCTGAACTTATTTATTCTGCAAAATATAAAATTGAACATCTTGGATAACGCATTCTTTTTTATTATATTATAAATAAAAGAGATGAGTCGAATTAAACGTTGGATTGAAGAACAACTAGATCAAGGAATTGATGTGTTGCATCCAGAACAGTTAGACAAAGAATATTGTTATTACAGCGGACTGCCTTCTCCAGCCGCATATCAAAATGAGGACCAAGATGAAAACGAAACAAGAGATTATTCAGAGACTGCTTGACGAAAAGCACATTACGGTTGAAGAAGCAATGTCATTAATGGAAACTAATCAATATGTTCTTCCATTTTCTGGAGGCTATTGGACATCTACTGTTACAGGCGCTGATAAAATGATGACACAAGATGCAATCAATTCAGCAAACGAACAAGCTCGTAAAACTATATTGAATGATTGAAATTTTAGGATGGGTTGGAACTGTATTAGTACTAATTGGTTATTGGGCTAATTCAAATTTACGGCACCGTTTAGCAATGACAACATGGATTGCTGGCGACGTCATATGGATTACATATGATGTATTTATTGAAAACTGGAGCCATATGGTTCTGAGTTTAGTTATTATTGGAATAAACATTTACGGAATATATAAAATTATTGCAAATGGCAGATTATCAAGATGATGAAATACTCATAGCAGAGTATCAAATTGACCGAGGCATTGACAGGGTCGCTCGTCAAATTGCTTCAAGCAGAAAAAACATAGTTACAGACACTCCAGTTATTTTAGGAGTACTCAATGGGGCATTCATGTTTACTTCAGAACTTGTTCGCAAGCTACATATTGAATGTTATGTAGATTTTTGCAGAGTATCAAGTTACCCTGCAGGTCCAGACTTAAAAAATCAACCACAAATTACATGTCCACCTAAAATTGATGTTACTGGCAGAGATGTATACATTGTTGAAGATATTGTTGATACCGGCGAAACTGTAGAGCATCTAAAAGAATTTTTAGCAGAAAATGGCGCAGCTCGAATTTATGTTGTATCATTAATAAAGCGAGAGTCGGATACTAGAAGTTTAATAGACTTTTTTGGCGTCGAAATTGATGACAGTTGGGTATATGGTTTTGGGCTAGATGACAACGAATTAAGAAGAAACTACAGAAACATTTATAAGAAGACTATTGACTAAAACAAATGTCTGATCGTGAATTTACTGTAAAACGAAGATTAGCAATTGCAAAATTAGAACAATGGATGTATGATGTTTATGTCAAAACTGATTTAAATCGTTCATATGAAATTTGGCAATGGCTCAAACAGATACATACAAGTACTAAAACGAAACTTACAAAAAAGGAACTAGAATCATTACATGATTTATGGGATCAATACGTAAAATATATCAAGGAGCAAGATGGGCGATAGAGAAGACGCATACCGACAACTATTTAAACAAAATACAGAAAAGATACCAACGCATGACCCGCAAACTGGCGAATTGAATCCATATTATGAAGAATTAACGGGTAAACTAAACCCTATGAAAGAAACAAAAAACATCAAGTCGATGCCAAATCAGTATTGGCATAGAATTGTTTCATTTGCAAAATCAGCTGTCAGAATCATTGGTTATGGAATTATTCCATTTGACTTGTTAGTTGCAACATTAATTCTTATAATAAGTGAAATAATTGGTATAGTAGAGGAATTAGTATAATGTATCAAGCAATTCATTACGACGGACGAAAAGATCAAATTCATTTATGGGATGATGAGTTAGGTTATCAAGTATTTAAATTCAACCCATATGGATATCTTCCTAGCAAAAATGGTGATTATGAAGCGTTAGATGGAACGAGATTAGATAAAGTTCCTGGAGTCTACAAGGATAACCCAACTTCATATGAATCAGACCTGAATGCGGAAATGAGAACGCTCATTGATTTGTATTATGAATCTGACACGCCTTCTTCAGGACATAGAGATTTCTTTTTTGATATTGAGGTTGATATATCAGAAAAACTTCCTACGGTAGAAGAAGCAGATTGTGCAATTACATCTATTGCATATCTAGACAAAGTTACCGGCGACAGAGAAGTATTGGTATTAGACATTGAAGGACGTTTAAAAGATATCAATACAGAATATTCAGTTCAAGTATTTCGTGATGAACGTGATATGTTAACACATTTCATCAATCGCTTTGCAGAAATACAACCTACAGTAATTACAGGATGGAATACAGATGG
>JGI10211J34971_10002526_pt1 | contig 14884 bp, 12 predicted proteins | sample Etolagsediment_FD_34971 | JGI IMG/M metagenome (IMG submission 34971) | reverse complement strand
CCGGCTTCCCGGCGGGTCAATATCCGACCCGCGCCGGCGAAAATCTGCCGGGTGACCAGAAACGGAATGATGTTTCCGATCCCTTTCGCGGCCCGCGGCGTGATCAGATAGTTCTCGTGGCCGCCGTAAGTATTTCCATAAAAATCAACATTGTTTTTGAAGATATGAAGGGTCCGCACGTTCTCGCCTTCAGCGGTTTGCCTGTTTGCCTCAGTTGCCAGCTCCTGCATGATTCTATCGCCGGCTTTTTCGTAGGCGACCAGGTCCTTCACACACCGGCACTCGGGGGTGGCGTATTCCGGATGCCCTCCCCGATCCACATAAAGACGCCCCCCATTGGCCATAAACTCACCGGCCATGGGATAGCCTTTGAGAGCCAGGGTGGAGAACAATCGAGAGGAGAGTCCCTTGATATGATCGAGCAGCGCCTCCCCATGGAGCGGCCGGAATCCAGGGTGGTTATTTTTGGATTGAATCACCGGAGCGTATTCACACTCCGTTCCAAAAATCCGCTCCCTCATTGACCCTCCACCTGTTTGAATTCATCCAGAAATTCCTCGCCCGCTTCCTGCAGGACCCCTTCGATGAACTCGTCCAGGACCTTTAATTCTTTTTTTTTCTCGCTTGAAAGTCCACCGGGAGTGGTCGGCTCCGCATCTTCTTTCTTGGTCTTCTTCTTTACGGGTTGTTTAAATTTTTGAGCTTCAGCCATCCATCTCCTCCTTCATACCACCTTATTAGATGTTGCACATTTTCCCCAAACCGGGGATTTTCTATTGTTTGGCCGAAACGGATTCGATCAATGTAATGAGTTCACGGGCATTCCGGGACTGATCAAAAATCTCCTGATACCGGTCACGGGTCCCCTTGAGGGGATTGAGCAGCGGTACCATTCGGTGAATGTCCCCCTGGTCGAAACCGACGACCTCCCAATTCACCAGATAAATCTCTTCGGCAAACTGCTCAAGGCATTTGCCTCGGAACCAGGCACGCGTATTGTCCGGGGCGGCATGAACGAAGTGAGTAATTTCGTCATCCGTCAGAAATGGCTCTGTAAACCCCTTTTCCTGAGTTCGGTAAAAAATACCCTCCTTGCGATCGATATTGTGATATTGCAAATCCAGAACGGCGAGCAGCGGATCTCCCCAGGTGCAATTCCGGCCCTCTCGGTAGCGGTTGATGATCCAGAGTTTCAAAACCCAGTCCAGCCGTTTTGAAAGGAGCAGAGGGTCATCTTCAATGACCCTGTCCGTTGAAAGTTTGAGCTGTTCCAGCCCATCGAGCACATAGGACCAGCAGTCGCGTATCACATCATCGTCCGGTACCCTGCTGGAAGGATCGGACGGTTGAAATTTTTGGGCGTATGTCACCAACTCCCGCTGAATTTGAACCGCCGTCAGTTTCCGTCCGTCCGCCAGCTCCACCCCACAACCAAAATCTCCCGAGATTTGCTGATTCGCTTTGATGGGATCTTTAAGGGTCAGGTCACAGTCCATAAAATCGTCTTCAAGCATCTGCAGCACCAGTTGGGTGGTGCCCAGTTTTAGGAAGCCCGCAAATTCGCACATGTTGGCATCGCCCAGAATGAGGTGCAGCCGCCTGAATCGTTTTGAATCCGCATGGTGCTCCCGGCGCGTGTTGATGAGGGGCCGGGCATACATGGTTTCCAGACCGAAAAGGGTCTCCATGAAATCAGCCCGCTGTGAAATCTGGTAGGGAGGAAACCAATGTGCCCCCTTCCCATGGCTGACTTTTCCGGAACCGGCAAAGATCTGTCTGGTAACCAGAAATGGAATCAGTGCTTTCAGTGCCCTTTCCGGGTGGCTGACCAGGCAGGTTTCATGGGCGTCGGCGGCCACCAGATAGTTTTCATGGCAGCCATAGCTGTGCCCCTGCTGATCCGTATTGTTCTTGTACAGGGTGATGCTTGTGGCGGGCAGGATGTTTTTCATCAGCCTCATGCCTTCCCGAAGGATGATCTCCCCCGCCTTGTCACAGGCCAGCGCGTCCAGGGCACTCAGGCATTCAGGGGTCGAATACTCCGGGTGGGCATGATCGGTATAAAGCCTGGCGCCGTTCGGAAGCGCGGTATTGATCAACCGGTTTTCTTTTTCGCCGACAATTTGCTGGCCGGTGTTCTTTCCGAATAAATCACCTCGAATGTCCTGGTAAGGGGTCTCGTGGCCGTAATCCCAGAGAATGTCCACCCCACAGTCTCGAAGGCCCAAATGACGTGCATAGGCATTGATCAGCAAACAGGATGCATCAAAAAAAGAAAGTGTTTCACCGCCTTTGATCTTAATGGCATACTCCTGCTCCAAGCCGACAATTTTGGGAATACTCATGCGCCCTCCCAGCTCATTCAAGTTCCCTGCCAACCTTCACGGTATGACGGGGTTTCTTTTTCCGCTCGGTTTCCACCCCGTTATCCCCCTGAAGGGAACGAATCCGGACGACCCGCTCACCCCCTTTTCCGATAATCCGGTGCCACTCGGCCGGATTGGTATTGCTGGGCAAATCCTCATTCTCCTTGAATTCGGCTCTGAGGGCCTGGGAAATATGATCGATGCTGATCCCCTTGCGGCCGCTCTCGATGAGCGATTTAACAGCGAGGAATTTTGCCCGGTTGACAATATTTTCGATAATGGCGCCGCTGGCCAGGTCTTTCAGATAGAGTATTTTCCGTGTGCCGTCTGCGTAAGTGATTTCCAGGAATTCGTTCTCAGGTTTTTGCTCGAACAGATCGTTTCCGGCTTCACGGATCATCCATTCCACCGCTTCCCTGGCCCCCCCCAGGGTTTCCAGGTGGTGCGATGCTATGGGCAGTTCGGGGGTCAGATATTTGGAAAAGATTTCCATTGTCGCGTGCTTGTCCGGTCTTGTAATCCGAATTTTGCGGTCCAGGCGGCCCGGCCTGAGAACGGCCGGATCGATGAGATCTTCGCGGTTGGTGGCACCGATCACCACGACATTTTCAAGGGCTTCCAGACCGTCCAGTTCGGCCAGAAACTGCGGTACGATGGTGGATTCCATATCGGAAGATACCCCCGATCCCCGCACCCTGAACATGGAATCCATTTCGTCAAAAAATATGATGACCGGAGTGCGGTAGCTGGCCTGGCTCCGGGCCAGGGCAAACAAATCCCTGATGGCCTGCTCGGTGGCGCCCACGTATTTGTTGAGCAGTTCGGGTCCTTTGACGTTCAGAAAATAACTCTCTCCCTTTTCGCCTGTTTTCTCTTTGATCTGCTGGGCCATGCTGTTGGCCACGGCTTTTGCAATGAGCGTCTTCCCGCACCCGGGTGGTCCGTACAGGAGAATCCCTTTGGGGGGTGTTAACCGGTGTTCATGGAAATATTCCGGGTAGATATGGGGCAGTTCAATGGCATCCCTGATCTGCTGAATCGCGTCCCCCAGCCCGCCGATGTTGTCATAGCTGAGATCCGGAACCTTTTCCAGCGCCAGCCGGTCCACATTGCTTTTGGGTAAAACACTGTACACAAACAGAGAATCCGGATCATATTCGATGTTGTCTCCCACCAGGATGTTGGCATTCAACATGGGATGGGCCCGTGTGACCATAATGGTTTCGTCACCGTAAGTTTTGATCAGAAGCTTTTCTTCGTGCAGGATCCGCTGTACCGTCCCCAGGCATCCGCAAATCAGGTCAAACCCTCTCGGTTCTATGACGTGCAGTTCATTGTTCAGCAGCAAAAGTTCTCCCTTTAAAAACCCTTTCACGGCAGATGCTCGGGCTCTTTTTTGGTCCCGAAGGGCGTGAAATGTTTTCACCTTCGGTTCCAGTTCCGGGTCTTTGCGAAGGCTGATACAGGCCTCATAGAGACGACCATGGTGCCGTATGATGGCGGTTTTGTTGACATCATCATCCTGATTCCCGTATCGGACGAAGTACCCAAAGGGGAGCGCCCGTTCTTCACCATTCGTTGAAGAACCGGCCAGCTTCTGCATCTGGCCTCTGGAGGAATGAAGCGCTTCGGCCAAAATCCTCCGCTTGTTTTCGGATTCCTTGATTTTTGCTTCCAGATCCAAATGGGAATCCTGAACCCCGGCCGGCTTGGTTTCTTCGGCTTCTTTGATGATCTCTTCCACTTTCTTCTTGCGCGAAGGGGTCATCCTTTTTTCCCGTGTCTCGCCCGTAGTCTTTTTTTTATCGTTACCCATGATGGCCTCTTAAAAAAATCTCCAGAAGGCATGTTTGCAATCGTTTATTTTCTTCTGCCCTTTTTATCCTTTCGGTAATACAGTTCCCGTGTTTGCCGGTCGAACTCGATTCGGTGTTTCAGCCAATGGATGGCTTGTTCACGATCGCAACCCCGGTACAGGCATACCAGGTCAATGACGTTCCCGCCCATATCACGACAGGTCTTACAGAAAAAACTGTTTTTCGCCAGGTCGAAAAAGAGCGTAAATTCATCAGGCGCATCGGCATGACGGTCACGTCGAAAACACAGCCCTGTGTTGCTGCGAACCTTGATCCCCAACTCCACGGCCACCTGAAGGATGGGGTTCCCATCTTCAAGCTTTTTCAAATCCTTATCTTTCATTCGTCCCCTCAGAATGCTAATGTACCTTTGTGGTCCTTTTTTTAAGCTGCTCGATTTTACTTCCGATGATCCTTTCGGTTTCCGGTCCCGGCGAGTGTTCAAGATACCGTTCAAGATCCCGGGCAGCGCGATCCATATTGCCCAGTGCCTCATAAAAAAGGCCCCGCTCCCGCAGTTCGGTACTTGAATCGGGATCCAGGATCAGGATCCAGTGCAGCATCTGGAAGGCTTTCATGTCATTGTTGGTCTGTAGATAGATGGCTTTCAAATTCCTGAGCATGCGGATCAGTATATCCTTGCGTCGTGCGGGGTTCAACTGCCGGGTGTCGAAAGCGCTTTCTTCGCTCAGACGGCGCCTGACCATGGTTCGGCACTCCTCTTCTGAAAGGATCTCTCCCTGGTTGAAAGGATCAATCAGAATTCTCCCGGATTCGTGGAATAAGGCCGCGATAAAATGCACCGGCAACGAGATACCGAATAGATTCATCCCGGCCTGGTTGCCGACTTCAGTGTATATGAGCGACAAGGTGATGGGGATACCGAGTTTCCGATCCACCACCCGGTTTATAAGGCTGTTGTCGGGATCAAAATAGTTGCGCCGGTTGCCCCGAAAGCCCTCCTCCTCAAACAAAATCCGATTCAATTTTTCAATCATCACGGTCGGCCGGTCGGTCTCATGTAACCGGTTTCGAAGCCTCCCCGCCAATTCGCTTAGATATCGTCGGTAGAAGGTTTCATCCAACTGGGGATAGGACATTCCAGCAATGAGCAGAGCGGCGCCCACGAGGTCAATATCTTTGTCCGGCAGTGCGGTTAAACTAGAAAATTTCTTGCGAATTGTTTCAAGGATATCCAAAATGGTCCCCCCGGTCAAACGGCTTCTATCCGCATGGTAATTTTTATCGAATCAACCAAGGTTCAATAAGCGGGCGGCATTTTCACCCAGAACTTTCCGCTTTTCTTTCGGGGTAAGATGCGTGTTCGCTTTGATGCCGCTGACAATATAGGGCAGACTGACATCCGATGCCTGGGAATGAGGATAATTCGATCCAAATAAAATACGGTTGAACCCCATGGTTTTCCGAATTTCCCGGACCACGTTTTCACGATCCAGAAGCCACTCCACTGCCGCCAGATCGGCATAGACGTTTCGGTATTTTTTACCCAGCTGCAGGGCTTCGAACAGCCAGATCCCCGGTATTTCCTTGCTGTAAGAACCGAAATGGGCCAAAACAAGGGGAACATCCGGATATTTTGCCAAAAGCGGTTCCCACAGATTCGGGCGTGCGTTCCGGCAGAGCTCCGGAATTTCAAAAGGACCGGCGCCGCACCCCGAGTGCGACATGATAACCGAGCCGGTTCGACGACAGTGGTCAAATAAAACGGCCATATTTTCATTGTCCGATGGATTGAAAAATTGAGCGTGAGGCAGGAGGTGAATGCCCTGCACATTCATCCGTTCCAACGCCTCAAGCGTCCCTTCAACATATGCCCGATCCTTGGACGGGTTTACCGAACCGAAACCGATGAGGATTTCCGGATAGTCCCGGACCCAATCCGCCACATCCCGGTTGGACACATGCGTTGGGGAATGGAGGCCGGCTTTGATATGTTTCAATAAGGATTCAAAGGACATGTGAGTGGATTGGGTCGTACCGGAGAACGCTTCTTTGAGCATGCCGCGAATTTCCGGACGTTCCACATCATTGGGATCCGTGTCCGTGGCCAGAATCACGCCGTGGGTCACGCCTGCTTCATGCATATCGGCGAAGAATTTCAAATCGGGCGTCTTGGGATGGATATGAAAATCCACCGCGGGGAAGAAATTCGGTATGGCTGATTCCCCGATTTTTTCAAACCCGAAAGTTTCAGCCTCTGTGGGTTTGAACGCGCCCTTTTCCTTGACCAGTACGTGATTTTTTATGTCCGGAGGCCGATGTAACGCCTGAAGGGCAAGGGTGATACGGGATTTGACCCTGAAATCCCCCACCTCATAAAGAAAGGGCTGAAGTGCTTGAATGAGAACTTCCCGGTCACGCCCTTCCTTAATGCGAAAAAGCTGTCTGACGACCCGCCAGCGAATATCGAAGGGATCATTCAGCAATGCTGTGACGATTTCAGATGGGTCCGGAAGGGGTGGAAATCCAATATAAGACTCGCTGGTTTGCATATGCTTTAAACATCCCGTGAGAAAGGGACAGCCCTGTACACTTGATAATAGCGGCTGTCCCCAGAATTAATTAAAATGGCAATGTACCGGAAGCCAGAAGCCAGAAAGCAGGCACCCACAGGCCGACAAATGCCCACAGAATGAGAGACCAGGCCAAAAGCCCGGCGCTGCACTTGCCGTAACCGAATCCCCATACCTCCAGTGTCAAGGCGACGTACCCAAGGCAAGCAAATCCAAAGTAGTTACTGGATTCCAGCAATCTCTTGCCGCCTTCCAGGACCGGCCCGCCGGTGAAGAAGAGAATCGCGTAGATTAGTGAAATAACGCCCACTGTCAAGCTGACGTTGGAGTTGGTGTGAAGGGCGTTTTCCACGCCGCTTACCAGGGCGTAGGACGTGGTCAGGTACAGGCAGCCATGGGCAAAGAGCAGACCCGCAACGAACCCATCCTTGAACACGGCGGCTTGAAGAATCGCACCGATGACCACAATTGCTCCCACCATACCGCAGACGACACCGGTGCTTTTGCCCTCACCTTTACCCAATAAAAAAATCGCCAAAGGTACCCACATTACGCTGATTGCTACAAGAACTGCTAATGTCATTTCCATCCCTCCTTATTTAACTGTTTTAAGTAGACTAAGGTTTTGCATGCAAAATGAAGAAAAGCTTTCTTATGCCTCTAGCATATGGCTACCAACCCCCTTTTCTATTGAAATGGCGTGAATCCCCCAAAGCTTATACAAGCAAATCCAAACGGCTTTGAAAGTCTATATAAGGCGTCATCATCGAAATCGATCAACCCCCTATACCTGACATCGTACGTCCGCTGCCCATATCGTTACGCAAAGGAAGCGGCGGACGTCTTGGTTTTAATGCAATGGCGTGATGAAAGAGTGCTTCCAGATCCTGGGTGGTGCATCCTTTTCGAAGCGGGGTCTTGACATCGATTTCTTCATGGGACATCAGACAAGACCGCAGTGTACCATCGGGCGTCAGGCGGAGACGGTTGCAGGAACCGCAGAAATGCCGGCTGATGGCCCCGATAAAACCGATTTCTCCCCTGCCCGAGGAGAAACGATAGCGTTCAGCCGGACCGTCTACGTGGGTCCGCTGCACAGGCTGCAGAGGGGCGATGGTTTCAACCTGTGATTTTATTTCGCTTACCGACATAAACCTTTCCGGTTGCCAGTCATTATCACACCCGATGGGCATGTACTCAATAAAACGGATGGCATAGGACTTGTCCAACGACAAGCGGGCGAAGGCACCGATCTCATCGTCGTTCACACCCCGTATCACCACGACGTTGATCTTGATGGGTGCAAATCCGGTCGACTCCGCCTTGGAGATGCTCTTCCAAACGGTATTGAATCTATCTCTCCGGGTGATTTTGAAAAATTTAATGGGGTTCAGCGTATCCAGACTGATGTTGATTCTCTTTAAACCGGCGTGGAACAACTGTTCCGCCGTTTGATTCAAATACACGCCATTGGTTGTCATCGCCAAATCATCGATTTCAGGAATACCGGCGAGCTGTTGGACCAATTCGTGGACACCGCGTCTGATAAGCGGTTCACCGCCGGTGAGACGGACTTTGTTAAACCCGATTTCAGCTGCTGTTTGGACGATACGGAGTATTTCTTCGTAGGTGAGTATTTCCGAATGGGCATATTGAACAACGCCTTTGTTCGGCATACAGTAAAAGCATCTCAGGTTGCAGCGATCCGTGATGGCAACCCTGAGATAATTGATGCGCCGGTTGAACCGATCCACACTACCCATACTAAAAAGCCTCGCCCAAGGTTTGCTGCATCCTCAGAATGGAACAAAGTCACAGCGCGAAGGATGCTCTTTTCAAAAAATCGACAACAATTTGTAAAGGCAGTGCAAAAAACGCACCAGATATCCCTGATTAGGGGTCCGGGGTCAGGGGCCAGCGTTCGGGGATCAGGGTTAGAGAGGGAAGAGAAAAAACATTTGCTACTGGCCCGTGGCCACTGGCCACCGATCCCTGTGAAAAGCGTCTTCCGAAATGCCTCATTTCTATCCCCTTTGACCCCATCTAACCCCAGATGGATATAATAAACAATGATATCATATAGTTTAACCGAAATTAATATCCAAAGGGTGGGGCATTTATCCCCGCGAATGACTTGAGTGCCTGATGTTGAACCCCCCGCTGGCAACCAAACCTCCCGTGAACTTATGCGGATATTTTCATTTTTCGCGATTATTCCCTTTTTGGCACAAACATTGCTGGCTTCCCTTAGCCTTAGAATGTGCCGGTTAATCCAGCACGAATTTCCCTTCATAAAAACGTGTAAACCATCTGAAGGAGTTTAAATGCTGACCCATGAGCCGTTAAGGCGCTTTTCCGGAACAACCAAAAACCATGATCGGGCGGTTCGCACGGTCTGTCAGGAATGTACCGTTGGGTGCGGGCTTTTGGCTTACGTCAAAGATGAACGGATCGTGGATATTCAGGGGGATGAAGCACATCCCATAAGCAGGGGAAGACTTTGCGCCAAGGGTATGGCCTTCGTTCAGGGCGTGACCCATCCGGACCGCATCACCCTGCCGGCAACCCGGAGCGGACTCAAGGGTCCCTTCGAGGCCGTGGATAACTGGGAAAAGGGCCTGGACCTGCTGGCGGAACGGCTCCGAAAAACCAAAGACCGACATGGCCCCGAATCGTTGGTGGTGGGTTGTGATCCGGAAGCAGGGCTTGATTTTTTTCTCGGCGCACTGCGCTTTGCCAAGCTATGGGGGACCTCGCACGTTTACCATCCGCTGGGTGAACCGAAAGATCTAACGCCTCCGGTCGATCTGATCGATCCGTGGGCACCCTGTTCGAGCTGGTTGGAAAGCCGATGCATTTTTCTGATGGAAGCCGATCTGGCAACCACCCATCCCGTGGCATTCGGCTGGGTTCTTGATGCGCAGCAGCGGGGCGCCAGGGTGTTTGCAGTGGATACCCGCTTTACAACGACCCTGTCCAAGGCCGATATGGCCGTCGTGATCCGACCTGAAAGCGGCAACCTTCTGGGCCTGGTCCTGATGAAGATGCTCATGGAGGAGGGTTTCTGTACACAGGAGTCCGTCAAAAACAGATTCCTCGAACCGGACGCATGGCTGACCTCCTTTAACGAGATGAACCTGGATAATGCCGAAGAGAAAATCGGTCTTGCGGCGGAGAACATCATTTCCATGGTCCGATTTCTTGCCGGTAATAAATCTCTCACCCTGGTAACCGGTAAACGATTGGCGTTTTTTCCCCATCACGGCATCTGGTCCACCATGACTCGCGCCATGGGATGGGCCGACAACTTCGGCGGCGGCTGGTATCCCCTGGAATCCGGATGGCCCAGGCTGAATGCCACCGGCGATATCTCCAGTACCGAGGATAAATCTCCCGCTGTTAAAAAGACCGGCCTTGCGCCATACCAGTTTACCACCGACTGGGCGGGCGCTTCCGGTGAGATGGAACCTAAGGCCCTGATCTGTACGGGTAACTGTCTGAACGATTTCTTTTCCCCGTTTCAGTCCCGCGTGAATGAAATGGACCTCATAACCTATTTCGGTTCATATCCCAACCTGACCCGCAAGCTGGCGCACATGGTATTTCCGGCGTCGGTATGGGCGGAAAGAGACGGGTTGAGCTTCACCAATGATCGGACCATCCAGTGGGGGAACCGAATCGTCTGGCCCAGCGATGCCTGTCGTTCCGGCCTCGGTTTGTGGATTCGTCTGGCCCAGCGGTTCGGGTGGGAGGAATACTTTCCGTGGAAAAAAGAAAATGGTTTGGCCGATCACAGAGCGTTTTACAACTGGATTCTCGAACGTTCTCCTGAAACCTCAGGGTGTCAGGTGGATCAACTGCAAGATACTTCGAAGCTTTTGCGCTGGCCTGTTCAAGATAAAGAAGCCCCCCGGAAAATCACTCCCATGCATGCACCGGCCAGCATTGAAATTACGATTGGACCCGATGAAGCGGATCAGTTTCCCTTGCAGTTTCAAGCCACCCGCGTGATTTCCCGCACCAACGATGTGGTTCACTGGTGGCCCTGGACCCGGGAGCTGATAACGGAAAATGCCGTGCAGATTCATCCGGAAACGGCACAGGTGCTGGGCATTGAAAATGGCGAACGCATTTTGGTGACAGGCGCCGCAACAATGATGGAAGGGTACGCGTGGATCAGCCGGATGGTTCCGAGATGGATGGTCTGGTCTCCCCGGAAAATGGAGGAGAAACGGGTTGTGATACACAAAAGGGATCAAACAAGTGAGGAGGCTTTTGACATTCTGAAAGCGTTTTTGCCATGAGCCAGGAACAACAAAAAATTGAGAAACGTAAAGATCTTCTGCTGGTGGATTCCACCCGTTGTATCGGATGTTTGAGCTGTGAGGTGGCGTGCAAACTGGAACATAACCTGCCTGCGGGGCCCCGTATGTTCAAGGTGATTCAGATGGGTCCGGTGGAAAATGATGACAACCTGTTGATGAATTTCATGGCCGTTACCTGCCTTCATTGCGACCGGCCGGCCTGCGTTCTGGCATGCCCCACCGGCGCCATGAAGAAAAGAAAGGACGGGATCGTCTTTTCCGACCCGGAGCTCTGCATCGGTTGCCAGACATGCGCCGTCGCCTGTCCTTTCGGCATTCCTCAGCTCAATCCCGCAACAGGGAAAATTGCCAAATGCGATGGGTGCATGGATCGGGTGGAACAGAATCTCTGGCCTGCCTGCGCCCTCAAGTGCCCCACGGGCGCATTGAGTTTCGGGACCTCCGCAAGGGTGATTCAGGATGTCAGGCAGCAGGAGGCCATGAGAATCGCTCGAAGCTTGAAGGTGGATGGGTGATGTTTTATCGAGTCTGTGGCCGTTTTGGAAAGAGGAGGTTCATGTTGAAATGGATAATGCGGCCTTAAAGGCTAGGTTTTTCGAAAAATACCGCGGGGAGGAAATTCAGAACTGTATTCAGTGCGGATCTTGCAGTGGTTCCTGCCCCCTGGCCCCCTTTATGGACTATGGCCCACGGCAGCTGTTTGAATTGGCCCGAGAGGGCGACATGGAAGATGTTCTCAAAGCCAACACCATGTGGTTGTGTGTCTCCTGCTACAATTGCGTGGTCAAATGCCCGCGCGATATTGTCATTACTGACCACATGTATGCCTTGAAGAAGATGGCGCTTGGGGAAGGGATACAGGCGCCTGGTGCCAAATTGCCTGACCTTTACGAAGCCTTCAGGGGACCCGTTGAGCGATACGGTAAAATTACCGATATACAGGTCATGAACCGATATGCCTTCCGTCATCCTGTTGATGTGATGAAAAACACCTTGTTGGCCCTCAAACTGGCAAAGCGTAAGCGCTTGGAGCATAAGGTGCACCCGGTAAAGAATTTAGCCGGATTCAAAAAGGTGATGACGAAGGCCAGGGAATTGGAGAAGGCATCATGAAATACGGGTTTTTTCCCGGATGTACCTATAAAGGATCCGCGGGATACAAGGAATCGACAGAGGCTGTTTCTCAAATTCTCCATACGGAGCTGGTGGAAATTGAGGGGTGGAACTGCTGTGGGGCCACCTCCTACTGGAGCCTGGAAGATCTTCCAGCTGTTGTATTGCCTGCCAGAGTGATGGCCCTGGCCGAAAAACAGGATTTCAAGGAAGTGGTGAATGTGTGCAATGCCTGCTATTCCACCTTGAGAAAGGCCAAAGATAAGCTGGCTGAAGATGAAAAACTGATGGCGCAGGTGAATGAGGCCCTGGCCGAAGAGGATTTGCGCTATACGGGGAGTACCGAGATCAGGCACTATATGGAGGTTCTGGTCAACGACCTTGATCCCGATGATATCAAGAAGCATGTCAAAGTGGACCTGGAAGCATTGACCGTGGCGCCCTATTACGGATGTCAGTTGAACCGGCCCTGGGGCGATATGGATGACCGTCAACATCCGGTGATGATGGACCGTCTCATTGAAACCCTGGGGGCCTCTGTGCCAGCCGATTATTCCGCCAAAACCCTTTGCTGCGGCGCCTCTCACATGATGCCTTACGAGAAAAACTGCATGCCGCTGGTCAGAAGGATCGTCGGTGATGCCCTTTCCAAGGGGGCCCGGGCCATCAGCACCGTGTGCCCGCTGTGCCAGCTCAATGTGGATGCCTCGCAGTCCGGGCTCGATCTGCCCGACATTCCGGTCCTTTTTTTTACGCAACTCCTGGGACTGGCCTTTGGGTTGGGAGAGAAAGATCTTCAACTCAAAAAGTTACTGGTACCTTTCAAAAAGAGTGAAGGGTGAATAATTTATGAGCTACTCTAATCCAAAAGTCGGCGTTTATATCTGTCACTGTGGAACCAACATCGCGGGAAAAGTGGATGTGAATGCGGTGGCCGAATATGCGGGCAAGCTCCCCTATGTGGCCTCCGCCAACGAGTATAAGTTCATGTGTTCCGACCCCGGGCAGCAGTTGTTGATTAACGATGTCAGGGAGAAGGGTCTCAACCGGGTCGTTGTGGCCTCCTGCTCCCCCAGGATGCATGAGAAAACCTTCAGAAAGGCCACTCAGACCGCCGGCATCAATCCTTACTTTTTTCAGATGGCCTGTATCCGGGAGCATGATTCCTGGGTGACCGAGGATCCCGTGAAGGCGACGGAAAAGGCCAAGGATTTGGTGAGAGGTGCGGTTTCCAGGGTCCTTCAGCATGAGGTGCTTTTTTCAGGAGTGGCCGATGTCAACCCCAACGTTCTGGTCATTGGCGGGGGGATTGCGGGCATGCAGGCGGCCCTCGATATTGCCGATGCCGGAAAAAAGGTCTATCTGGTGGAAAGGGAAGCGAGCCTTGGCGGCAACATGCTCAAATTTGACAAGACATTCCCCACCCTGGACTGCGCCGCCTGTATCGGCACGCCCAAACTGGTCTCCGTGGGCCAGCATGAAAATATTGAACTTATGTCCTACAGCGAAGTTCAAAGCGTAGAAGGGTTTGTGGGAAATTTCAAGGTCCGTGTCCGCCACAAAGCGCGCTATGTAAAACTGGATAAGTGTACCGGGTGCGGCGATTGTGTGGAGGTCTGTCCAATCACCCTCCCCAGTGCCTACGAGTCGGGGCTCAAGACATGTCATGCCATCGGCCGTAATTTTGCACAGGCCGTCCCCGGTGGCTTCTCCATTCAGCGCATGGGCATGCCCCCGTGCCAGGCCGCCTGCCCCGCGGGTGTGAACGCAGTGGGGTACATGACCCTAACCGGTCTGGGGAAATTTGATGAGGCTCTTTCCGTGGTCAGGGAACGGATGCCTTTTGCTGCCATCTGCGGCCGCATCTGTTTTCATCCCTGCGAAGCTGCCTGCAAGAGAGGGCAGCTCGATAAACCCCTGGCCATCTGTCATACCAAGCGGTTTCTGGGAGACCTTGAGCTTGAAAGGGGCGTGTTCAGCCACCCCCCCGTGAAAGATCCTCGCGAGGGAAAAGTGGGCGTTGTGGGGGCCGGCCCGGCTGGACTGTCGGCTGCTTATTATCTGGCCCTCGAAGGGTACCCGGTAACCATTTTTGAAAAACTTCCTTTGGCAGGTGGTATGCTGGCGGTGGGTATTCCCGATTACCGTCTCCCCCGGGATATCCTTGAGGCGGAAATCAAGAATCTAATGGATATGGGGGTGACCCTCAAAACCGGGGTGACTTTCGGCCAGGATGTTACCTTCCACAGCCTGAAAAAGGAAGGCTACAAGGCCTTCTTCATCGCCACAGGACTCCACCGGAGCCTTTCCATGAAAATAGAAGGTGAGGACCTGGAAGGGGTCATCGGCGGAACCGACCTCCTGAGAAACGTCTCCCTGAACCAAGACGTCCCCCTGGGTGACAGGGTGGTGATCATCGGCGGCGGCAATGTGGCCATTGACGCCGCCCGTACCTGTGTGCGTCTGGGGGCCGAGGATGTGACCATCCTCTATCGCCGTTCCCGGGCTGAGATGCCCGCCTACGACGTGGAGGTGGAAGAAGCCGAGAGAGAGGGCGTCAAATTCACTTTCCTGGCAGCCCCCACCCGGCTCGTGGGGGAAAACGGCAAGCTCAAGACCCTGGAATACCTCAAGATGGCGCTGGGTGAGCCCGACGAATCCGGCCGCCGCCGGCCCGCGCCCGTGGCGGG
>JGI10211J34971_10002525_pt1 | contig 14885 bp, 12 predicted proteins | sample Etolagsediment_FD_34971 | JGI IMG/M metagenome (IMG submission 34971) | reverse complement strand
TTCGAGATTTTGAGAGATTTATCCTGTTTATAGAGAACAGGTTGCGAAACATGGCCGCCGGTACCTCCAGGACGCGGAGACACCCCTCGCGCGGGCCGGGAAGGCAGAGCTGCCGGATCGGGGATCAGCGGGCGAGCTGGTTGGCCGGACTGGCGGGCGGCGCGGCGGCCCAGTCGAGGAAGATCTCGGCTTCCGGCCCCATGCCTTCGGTGTCGAACGCGGCGACGGCCATGTGAAGCGGCCCGCTCTGCGTGAAGGCGTGGAGGTAGCTGCCGCGTCCGACCGAGAACGGCACGGTGGCCAGCGGCTGGCCCGTGGTGTCGACCGGCGATGTGGCCCCGGTCCAGATGCCGAACTGGAAGGCCTGCGGCAGCAGTTCGGCGGCGATCTCCCAGCGCACCACCCGGCGCTGGTTGAGGATCTCCCCGCGAAGATTGAGGATGGCGGGCAGCCCGGCGTGGAGGATGCGGCCATCCCGGATGCTGACGCTGGAAGCGGCCCGTCCCCGGCAGTCGGTCCAGAACCATTCGGCGGGTCGAGGCTCGATCTGCCAGTCGCCGTCCGGCAGCGCCACGTCCACGAGTGTACCGCCCGCTGCGTCATTACCGGCGGGCACGAAGCCCAGGTCCAGTTCCTCTCCGGTCGAGGCATTGCGGGCCACCAGCCGCCAGCCCGCCTGAATGAAGGCGTCATGTCGGAACTGAACGGCGGCGGTCTGCGGGGCGCGAAGCGTGAGGCGCACACGGTGCAGCGCGTTCTGCCGGGCACGGGCCAGGTGGAGAATCGGGGTGCGGCTGCCGGTCGTGTCTCTGGCACTGGTAAGGTGCGGGATCGTCCAGACGAGCAGCTTCCGCGCACCGGGATGCTCCCCGGTGGTTACCCGGTTCACGGCGCGGATATCGAAGAGGTCGCCGGAGGCGGTGAAGGTGGCCTTCGTTCCCGCCCCGAGACGCACGCCGTGGTCGGCATGCAGGCGCTCGACCAGCGCTTTCAGAAAGGCGGCTCCGGCAGTTGTCGTGGCGGAACGGGCATCGAAGCCGAGCACCGTGCGGGCGCAGTTGACTGCGTCCATGTCCCGCCGGACTCCGGCTCGAACGGCACTCAGGACACGGGTCAACGCGACGATGTACTCGGCGTCCGCCCGGACCAGGCGCAGGAGGCGATGCTGTGCCCGGGCATCGGCCCATGCCGCCGTGTTTGTCTCGGTGGTGTACCGGGTCGCCAGAGCGCGGGCCGGGGTGGCGGATCGCGCCAGTTCCTGGTCCGCCGTCATCCTGGCACCGGCGGTCACGCGCGTATCGGCTCGCAGGTCGCCTCGTACCGCAATGATCGCGCGTTGCCGGGGATCGATGTGCAGGAAGGTTCCCTGTCCGGCGTTCCAGAGCGCGGCGGCGAACACGTCCGGGTTGTCCGGGACGGCATACCAGACACAGGTCTCGTCGATCAGCCCGTCCCAGGAGTTGCCGTAGCCGTAAGTGTCGTGCTCGTAGTCATAGGCCTGGCCGCAGCCCAGTGTGAATGGTGAGTATGGTTGTGCCAGGCCGCCGTTGCCGTTGTAGGTGCTGCCGGTCGCCGCAAGAACACCATTCAGATACAGGCGGACGTTGCCGCTGGCGTCATAGGTGAAGAAGACGTGATACCACTGCCCCGTCGCCAGGCTGCCGCTCTGCACGTAGGCGTTGTCCCAGTCGGGCGTCGCGATGTTCACGTAAAGCCGGTTCTGATAGCCGACGGTCATCGACCACGGGCCCATATAGCCCATCTCGTCGATGAAGCCCGCGACGCTGCGATAGCCGAGGGAATCAGCGTAGAGCCAGGTCGAGACACTGAGTTCGACACTCGGACCGTGGCCGCCAAGAGGTCCCAGGTCTTCCATTTCCCGGTAGAGCCCGTTGGCCTGTGCGTTGGAGAAGCGGTTGGCCTGGCCGTCACGACCGGGCGCGGCGGTCGGAGCGTTGTGGGGCGTCAGGTGTTCGCTGGAGATCGCGTCGATCCGTTGCCCCGTGTTCTCTTCGAGCTTCCAGCAGGCGACCAGGTGCTCGCCGATGGCATCGAGGATGGGGTTGCCGAACACCGTGCCGGGAAGCTGGCGGGCGGCGGGACGCACCGCGACGGCGGCACGGGTGGGATCGATGCCGAAAACGAAGTCGAAGCCGACCGGTGTGCGGGCAAGCGTCAGAACCCGCGCGGCGGGACGCGGCCCGGTCACCTGGTAGTTGCGATAGGCAACGGCCTCGAAGCGAGAAGCAATGCCAGTCAGGACGGTATCCGCCAGCGCCGTCAGACGGTTGCGATGGATAGCAATCCGCGACTGACGAAGGTCGAGTCGCACTGGACTGGCGGCCCGACGAATGGGATCGGCCTCGTAGAAAAGCCCGTGTCCGGAGTTCCACAGGGAGGCCGCGAACAATGCCGGATCGACCGATGCGGAACGCCAGACGGACGCCTCGTCGATCAAGCCATGAAAGAACCCGGTAGGCGCTGGCTGTCCGGTGTCCCAGTCCATGCCCTCACAGCAACCGATGCCGAAGGCCGTCTGCGGAACAAGCAGTCCGCCGTTCTCCGGCCCGCTGTAGCCGGTCGTGTCGCCAGCTTGCGTTCCGTCGAGGAAGAGGCGCATCCGGTTGGCGCTTGCATCGTAGGCAAGGACCGCCAGGTGCCACTGTGCTGCCGCGACGCTTCCGGTGTTCAGGTACAGCTCGTCCCACTGATGCGTGAACAGCTGGGCGGTCAGGCGGTTCTGGTAGCCGACGGAGAGACACCAGGAGAAGGCGTAGTTCTCGACGTTGTTGAAGCCGATCAGGAAACGATAATCGTTCGTGTTCGAGTCCAGGCGGAACCACACGGCAACAGTAAGGCTCTGCCCGGTCCCGCCAAAGCCGAGGGCGTCCACGTCGGCCAGTTCGCGCCGGAGCCCCTGGCTCAAGGCCCGGTCAAAGCTGACGGCACTGTCCCGCATACCCGCGTCACTGCCGGGTGCGTTCAGCGGCGTGACGTTCTCCCCGGAGATCTCGTCCAGCCGTTGGCCCGATGTCTCGTCGAGACGCCACAGGCTGACCAGGTCGCCGCCATGCGCATCGACGACCGGATGCCGGAACCCGCTCCCGGTCAGCAACCGGGCGTTTGCGCGGTGGGCAAACGGTGCGCGAACAGGATTCAGGCCGAAGATGAAGTCGAGCAGGTCGGCCCGGCGATGGCCGCTCCGGGCCCGGGCCGAGCTTCGGACGGCTGGGTGTGCCCGTACCAGGCGGGCCATGGCGTCGAAGCGGGCGGTGGTGCCGGTCAGCGCCAGGTTGGCTGCCGCCTCGACGCGTTCCCGTCGCAGAATGTAGATGTGCTGCCGCGCCGTGGCGGTGATGCCCGAGACAGTCCGGCGCGTGGTGTCGATGCGGTAGAATGCGCCACGACCGCCGTTCCAGAGCGCGGCCGCAAAGGCGTCGGGATCGTCGGGGACCATGTTCCACACGCAAGTCTCGTCGATCAGACCATCCCAGGAGTTCCCGAAGCCGGTGGTGTCGTGCTCGTAGTCGTAGACCTGGCCGCAGCCCAACGTGAAGGGCGAATAGGGTTCGGCCAGGCCGCCAGTCCCGCCGTAGGTGTCGCCTGTCGCCGCCAGCGCTCCGTTCACGTAGAGCCGGAGATGGCCCGTGCTGGAGAACGTGAAGACGATGTTGTACCACTGCCCGGCACTGATGCTGCCGGTCTGGGCGTAGGCGGAATCGTTCCAGTTGTAGGTGTTGACGTTGAGGTAGATGCGGTTCTGGTAGCCCAGCGACAGCGACCAGGGCCCCATGCCGCCCATCTCATCGATGAATCCGGCGATGCTCCGGTAGCCGACCGTGTTGGCATAGAGCCAAGTCGAGAATGCGATCTCCGTATCCGTCTCGTGCGCGCCCAGCGGCCCGAGAAGGGTCTGATCGCGATACAGTCCGTGGGACGACGCATTGACGAAGACACAGGCCTGGCTGTCCTTCCCTGCGGCGTTCGCGGGACCGTTGTGGGCCGACAGGTCTTCGCCCGAAATCGCATCGATGCGCGTGCCCCCGCCCTCTTCGAGTTTCCAGACACACACCAGGTTGGACTGCAGGGAGTCAAGTGTGGGATTGCCGAAGCCCGTCGAGGCGGGTTGACGACTGGCGAAGCGGGCGGCGACGATGCTCCGGTGGATGGGCTTGTCGACGGTCAGACGCACGGCGGTGGTGGTGCGGGATCGATCCGGGTCCGGCGCGAGCATTGTCGCGACGGAAAGCGCCTGCTGAAGCTGTCGGACGGACGGACGGCAGCCGCTTCCGGTGCGCACCACCGGCATGGATTCGGGCTGGAAGGCGATGCCGTGGATGGTAAATCCCGCCGCGCCGTCGACGCCGTTGATCAGCGCGCAGTCGTTCCACCATTCATAGGTGTTGCCGTCGAAGAAGTACCAGTCGTCAGGCATGTAGCCGAAGATCTCATACATCCCGGCGTACTGCGGGTCGCGCGGCAGGTAGCCTTCGCAATAGGCACCGGGCCCCGATCCGCCTGCCTGGTCCGGGGTGTAGTCGAAGACGACGAGCTGGCCGCCCAGCGTCGCCATCACCGCCTCCGGGAAGTTGGCGGTCGCCCCGCACATGGATGTGTTGAGAGTGATCATGCTTAAACCCCGGCGCTCAATCCCGGTCGAAGAACGCCTTGTAGCCGAACTCGCGGACCAGCCGCACGTAGCGCCGGGCCTCGCGCCGCCGCAGCTCGGTCAGCCAGTGCGAGCCGCGCGCGCTGCGGATGATCGAGTCCAGGTTGTCCCGGAGCCGGTCGTCGGCTTCGATCTTCACGGCGGGTGTGTGCGGAAGATGGGCGTAGTCCCAGTCGTGGATGTCGAAGGCCTGGCGGCAGTCCAGTGCCCACAGGCGGTCGGCGAAGATACGCACCCAGCGCAGCCACCAGGGCAGGTAGCGGTCGAGCCAGCGCGGCCCCGCTCCGTTGCACATCCGGGCGCGCTCTTCCGGCGAGGCATCCCAGTAGGAACGCAGCGCCAAGAGCCCGTCGGTGCCGGGCACATCGCGCCGTTCGGCGATATCGGGTCCCGGGTCGATCAGCGTCATGTCGTTCATCGGTTCGGTCATGGTGTCCTGCCTGTTCGGTTGAGGGTTGAAGGAGATGCCTCCGCCACGGCCCGGAAGGAGGACTGAAAAAAACCGTGGCGGAGGCGTGGGATCACTCGTCGCCCCCTCCGGCCGCAGCCGACGGGAGGGTGCGGAACGGTTCGGTCACGGTCGCCGGGATCTGCTGACCGTCGGCATCCAGCAGTACCTCGACGGCCGCCAGTCCGGCTCCGGCGGGGGTGGCCCGGTAGACCTCCCGCAGGATGCCGCGCGCGGCTTCGCCGGTGGCCGTGATGCCCTCGACGATCATGCCCTTCCTGGCCTCAAGCGCCTTGCGCACCGCCTCGGCCGCAGCCGCCTTTTCGGCAGCGGGTGCCTCGGCCCAGACGGCGGCAAACTCGCTGTTGACCGTGCTGGCCACGCCGCCGCCGGTGACGTAGGTGAACATCCCGTCGAGCGTCGCGTCGCGGCTGACTTCGCCGGTGAGCGGGTTGCGGGCCCATCCGCCCAGCACCAGCCAGGCCTGGTCGACGTTGCCGAAGTCGCGCATGGAGTTGAGCAGGCCCACAGCCACGCCGCCTTCCATCGCGGGTTGGCCGTCGGGCAGGATCAGCGGTGTCCCGTCCGGGTTGCGCACCACGCGCTTGACCTGGGTGTACCCGGCCGCGCCGCTCTTCGGGACGTTGCCGAGGAAGTCGGCCACCACGGGCGAGCCGCTGCGCACCTGCTCGAGTCTGACCGCCTCGGTCAGCGTGGCCAGGCGCGCCTGCATCTCCGTCTGGCTGAGGGACTGCGTGCTCTTGCACCCCGTCGCCGCCAGCATCAGCATTCCGGCACAGGCAATCACCAGCGCCGTCGTTCGTTTCATCGTGTTCATTCTCATCTTGCACCTCTCTTGTCTGTTCGTTGTGGTTCTCGTCTCGTCGTCATCCGGTCGGAAGTCGGTGTGGTTCATGGTCCCATGGCTCGCCTCCCTTCCGTGGTTACGCCCAGAAGTAGACCGCGTCGGCGATGATCTCCTTGCGGGCCCGGTGGTTGTCCATGATCCACTCGCGCCGCCACACGCCGCGCATGCCGCTCGATGCCAGGTCGCCCATGTAGAGGGCGTCCTCCTCGTCGGTGGGCGCGGAGAACGCCAGTCCCGCAGGCGCGATGCTCTCCCCGGCGGGGTTCTCGAACTGGTCGCTGCCGTCCGGCGCGTCGAGGGCCAGGTCGATGTCGGGCATGACCTGGAGGTGGTCCCCGGCGCTCCAGTTGGCGGCGACGTGGTCCCGCAGCCCCTTCACGTCCACGCCGTTGGCCAGGGCGAAGACGATGCCGGAGTTCTGCAGGTTCTCGTTGTCGACGAAGTCGCCGGTGACGGTGGAGAGATAGAGGTAGCCCGCCGCATCGGAGGTGCCCCAGCTCCCGGAGTTGACCTGGATCGAGACCACGCGCCCGGTCGCCCCCGAGGCGGCTCCGTCGATCATGTCCCCGATGGATGGCTCGTTGGTGCCGTTGTCGAAGGCGACCCGGGTCCAGTCGCTGGCTGCCTCGCAGTAGAGCGTCGGGCCGGAGCGGTACTTCACATAGCGGCAGTCGCCCGCGCCTGCGTTCGCGTCGGTGTTCCTGACCCAGAACGAGCGTCCCGGCCAGTCCGCGCCGCCGTCGATGTCGATGGTTCCCGCGTCCGGGGTCAGGCTCTGCCCGGCGGCGATGGTGGTGGCCAGGCCGCCCGGACTGACGGTGTGGACGCACAGGTCGACCATGGTGTCGGCGGGATCGGTGTTGCGGCACACCTCGAGCCGATAGCGGATCTTGCCTTCGCCGCCGGTCTCGTAGCCCTCGTAGTCCGGGCAGAAGTACCCGCGCGGATAGGCCAGCGTGAAGACCTCCTGGGCGTTGGCTCCCGGCAGGCTGGCGTTCACCACGTCGACGATGATGTAGCCTTGGTCGTCGGCCGCATGGATCGCTTCGCCGGTCACGTCGGCGGAGACATCGAGCGCCGGGCCCGGACTCCCCGCCGCGCCCACCTGGACAGTGATCTCCTGACGGCTCTGGTCGTAATCGATGTAGAGATCGTTCGCCCCGAGCCGGGCGGAGGCCTTGTGGATGGTCAGGCCCGTGATGTTGGTGCAAACGACGGGTGTGAACTCGGGCATGTCGCCGCCCACGACCATGCCGAAGGTCTCCCGGCCGGATCGGCGATTGCCGCCCAGCGCCAGGCGGAAGGTGTCTCCGGCCTGGGGCACGGCAGGCAGGTCGCGCGACAGGGTCAGCGTGTCGGTGCCGCCGTCGAAGGCCTGGACGTGGAAGACCGCGCCCTGCAGCTCCGGCGTGAGCGTGTCGGGGTCGAACCAGCCGACCGCCCCGTCCCAGTAGCCGGACGCCTCGGTGAGCGCGGCATCCACGAGCGTGCGCACGGTGGCGCTGTCGACCGTGTACTGGTTGAGGGCGTTGCCGTCGGCGGTCAGGTAGCGCGAGGCGTAGAAGGTCCTGAGTTTGTCTGCGGTTGGGGTAGGCATCGTGTGTTTCTCCTGTGACTATGGGTTGACGGTGATCTCGAACAGGCCGGGGCTCGTGCCGTCGGCGATCTCGATTCGGGACGGGAGTCCGGGCGGCTCGACGGCGAAGCAGCGCCAGGCGCGGCGGGTGGATTCGTTGCCGTACTCGTCGACGGCCTCCACCCGCAGGAAATGCCAGACGCCGCCGATGCCGTTCAGCTCGACGGGTGCATCAATGCTGATGGGCAGTCCCCGGAAGTCGCTGGCGGCGCGGTCGAACACGCGCCGTTCGCTGCCGTTCCCCTCCCGGTGGTAGAGCCGGTAGCGCTGCGCGCCGGGGAGCGGGTTCCACTGGATCGTGGGCATCGTGGTCGGGGTCTCGAAGACCGGCGTCGCGACCTCCTCCGGCGGCATGTCGTGGACTTCCACAGACAGGCATTCGCCGGTGGCCAGCGGTACGGGCACGGTGCGCTCGAGCGTGTCGAGCAGCAGCGGCCCGTAGAGCTTGACGCCGTTGACGAACACCCAGCTCTCCAGCGCGGCGTCGGCGCTGGTCCAGGACAGCAGGCTTTGGCGCGCGCCGTCGGCGATCAGGTTGACCTGTTCGTTCAGCATCAGCGGTAATCCTCGTAGAGGTTGCAGGTCAGGTTCAGCCAGCGTTCCCCGCCGAAGCGGTACTCGCGCCAGGGGATGCGCGGCAGCGGAGCGAGCGGATCGGGGGTGAAGGTCCCGCCGTCGTCGAGCCACTGCTCGAATGGGTCGATGCCGGGGGTCATCGTCGAGCGGGTCATCGAGCCGGAGGAGTCGATGCAGATCAGGACCTCGCGCGGATGCGGCAGCGTGGGATCGCCCTTGCAGTTCTCGTAGGCGGTCACCAGTTCGGTGGCCGAGGGATTCCGGCTGATCGTGCTGTAGTCGATCTCCGGCGGGCAGGTCCGATCCGGCGGGATGATGTCCAGCGTCGGGTGTCCGGCAACCTTGTGGACGGCGGCGAAGTCGGGCGGCCCGTTGGCGGTCACCAAGTTGTTCCAGCGCACCACGTCCGCATCCCAGTTGGCGTGCCCGGACGGATAGTAGACGCTGGATGCCTCGTCGATGAAGATCAGGATCATGCCGGGGGCCATGCCGCCCTTGAGCGGCACGACCACCGAATCCGCCGCCATGGCGATGGGCCCGGACTGGTCGCGCTTGGTCATCGAGGCGACCTTGAGCGCCACGTCCACGCCGTCGGCGGCCATCGCGGCGATGGTCAGCATGCCGGACTTCGAGGGCGAGCCAAGCCGGTAGACGACGATCCTGCCGTCGACGCCCATCAGCGGAATCAGTGTGCTGCCTGATTTGATGGGCATGATCAAACCTCCGGGATGACGTCGAGGGTGAAAGACGAGCCAACCGTGCCGCCGTCGCTGTCGACATGGCGGACATTGATGGTGTGGTAATAGGTGTTCTCATCGCTGACCGCTTTCAGAACCGGCGGGACGCCCGAGTAGCGTGCATAGGCGTAGTAGCCACCGGCGTACTCGGTGCCCAAGACGAGGAAACCGAAGCGGTTGGCCGAGAGCGACCACGAGCTATTCCGGGTGCCGATGAAATCCCCGGGCGACAGCCCGCTGGAATCCACGCGAAAGCGCATCACGTCCCCGATCCGCAGCGCGGCGGTCTCGCCGTCCGGCAGATCCGCTCCGGTGTAGGCGATGACCTGGAGGCGGCTGTCGCCGTCGGGCTTCTTCACCCGCACCTTCCAGGGCTCGCCCGTGCTCGAGTCGATCATGCAGGCGTAGCCGTCCCGGATTGTCTCGCCGCTGGCGTTCTCGATCAGCAGCCGGGGCGCGTCGTTGACCGGGAAATGCACGACCGCCCACTTCTCGCCCGTGCCCGCCTGCTTCCAGAGGATGCGGCACGAGCCTTGCCAGCCGCTGCGCTGCTTCGCGGTAAGGGTGGGATTCGGATCGGCGTAGTCGTGTGCATCGACCGTGACGTCCAGCTTCACCGGCGTCACGCCGAAGAGCATGGCGTGGCCGACCTTGCCGTCCTTCAGCGGTTCCTGGAGCACCACGTAGCGGCACTCGTGGCGGTTGGCGACCGCGATGTCCGCAAAGAGCTTTACATCGAAGACAGGCGCACCGGTGCGAAAGCGCTGCTCGCTGACCGCGTCGTCGGGGCGCACGGCCAGGTCGTCGATCCACAGCGTCGAAAACTGGTTCTGATCCGCGCCCGACTTGTTGCGCACCAGGACGATGCCCTGGCGATAGGTGCTCAGCATGGACCGCGCGCCAAAGCTGTTCTTGCGCTGCCGGTAGTCCATGGCGGCATCGACGAAGGCGTTCCAATCGTCGGCTCGGGGCCGGAAGCTCTGTCCACTGGCGACTTTCTTGAGTGTCATGGCCGTGCCCCCCTATATCCCCAGGCTGCTGAAGTTGGTGCCGTAGTAGACCTTCTCGATGTAGACGGCCACCGGCTTCTTCACGACCTGCTTGGCGGTGTCGTCCACCTCGTCGGCATAGCGGACCCACATGTAGTCCCAGCCCAGTTTGGTGGCGACGGAGATGCCGCCCACGGTGAAGCTCGAGCGGTTCTGCGAGACGGCGAAGCGGTAGGTGATCTCCCAGAGGTCTTCGCGGCCGTCGCCCCGCCGCACGCCGCTCGCGCCGAGGAACAGGACCTCGCCGGGATCGAAGCCCCGGAACGCGTCGTTGTTGTACATGCCGGTCTTGCGGGCGAGGCGGGCGCGGAAGGTCTCGGTTACCGTGGTGCGCGGCAGGAAGTGGGTCTCGGTGAAGTTGTAGACCGGCTGGATGATGTCGACGCCCGCCACATTGTCGCCGTCGTAACCGACCGCACCTTCGTAGTCCGGAGCGCTGGCCGGGTAGCGGTTGCGGGTCGAGATCGACTGGGTGATGTGCTGGGTGCCGCCGCCGGTGTCGAAGGTGTAGACGGTATCGGGATCGTCGCCGTCGTCGGTGGTGTTGTGCTGCTGGTAGCGGACGACGACCTTGAAGGTGTCCTCGTTGATCCGCTCCTCGACTTCGACGGCGTCCCGGCGCAGGCCGCTGAACCACTCGCTGCTGGTGCCGTGAACGGCCAGGACCGCGTCGTCCTCGTCCAGCGCGTCGAAGACGAAATACGGCACGTCGGCGGTGACGTAGTTGCCGTAGTTGTTCATCGACTGCGTGCGGTCGAAGAATGCCTGTTCCACTCGGGCCATCGTTCACGTTTCTCCTACAGGAAAGCCAGGCCGGAATCGTTCTGCTCATCCAGCTTCTGGTTGGTTCGTTTCTGCTGCCGGACCATCTCGGCGGTGTTGGCCGCGACGGTGTCAGAGGCCCCGGCGGCGGCCAGGGCTCGCAGGTCCGACAGGTTGAATGCGCCCTGCACCTCGATCCTGCCGCCCGCCCCGGCGACGGCGGGCGCGGCGGCCCGCACCTGGTCGATCAGGGCCTCGATGCGGCTGGCGTCGGGCTTGCCGGATTCCCCGTCGCGAGCCTCGCCCCGCTTGCGAGAGGCCTCGGCAATGGCCGCTTTCCACTCGCTTCTGGCATCGGCCAGGGCCTGTGCGGAGGCCTTGAGGTCGGCGGCGGCCTTTTCGTCGAGCGCGGAACGCTCCGCTTCGGCGGCCGTGTCCACGTCACGTCGCGCCTGTTCCATCTCGGCCAGGCGGCCCTGATTGCCGATGGCCTCCTGGCGCTTGAGTTCGGCCACGCGTTCCCCCTGGCGGTCGACCAGCGCGGAGTCCTCGGTCCGGTGCCGGTCCCGCATGGCGCGGCGGTCCGCTTCGAGCTGGTCCTGCATCGCCGCCATCTCGGCATCGAGCTGGCGCTGTTCCCCGGCGTAGTCGTCCCGCAGCATCTCCTTGGCCGCGTCGGTGTCGAGGCTCTCGTCGAAGTAGCCCATCACGTCGATGGCGATCTCGCCGATCCACTGTTGGGCGCTCTTGATGCCGGACTGCACCCGGTTCCAGGCCTTGAAGATCAGGCTGACCAGCTCCATCCACATCTGGCCCATGGCCTGGGTGACCTTGAGCCAGCCGAACTCGATCAGGTGAAATCCTTCCAGGAGCGGCTCGGCGATGCCCGTCTTGATGGCGATCTCCTTCAGGGCGAACCACAGCGTCTGCCAGGTCTTGAGCAGCGTGGCCTTCGCACTGATCCACACGTTGAGGATGCCGTTCTTCAGGTCGAGCCAGATCGCCAGCAGGCTGCTCGCGCCCTTCTGGAAGACGAGCTTGAGCGACAGCCAGAGGATGCGGGCGGCAAGATGCATGTCCCCGGCAGCCAGGGCGTCGCCGATGCCCTTGAACGCGGCGCGGGCGGTCTCGCTCAGCCAGGCGAAGTGCTCCCCGAGCCAGGCGATGGCTTTGCCGCCGACACCGGAGGCGTAGACGAGGTAGCCGCCAAGCGCGACCACCGCGACGGAGACCAGGCCGATGGGGGTCAGGAGCGCGCCGAGAACGCTGCCGATGACGCCGATGGCCGTACCGACCGCCGAGGCGATGGAGGCCAGGCCACCGAGCGCAAACGCCAGGGCCGCTGCCGATGAGCCCGCCGCCACCAGAATGCCGCCGACCGCTCCGACCGCCGCGACCACCTTCAGTGCGGCGAGGACCATGCCCTTGTTGTTCTGGATCAGTTCCCGGACCATCTTGGCGTAGCGGGTGATTGCCTTGGCCGCCTTGCCGACCGGCTCGGCGAGGGCCTCACCGATTACCGACAGCACCGAAAGCCCCGCCTGCTTGAGCTGGTTGAAGCTGTGCGTCAGCGTCTTGATCATCTTGCCGTAGGCTTCGCCCGTCGCCCCGGCCCGGCCGCCCATGGCCGCCAGGTCGTCGCCGAAGCCCTGCATATTCCTGAGCGCCGGAAGCACACCCCGGAGGGCGCGCACATTCGGAAAGAGCTTGGCGATGGCGTCCGGCGGCAGCTGGCCGATGCGCTTGAACACACCCACCAGCCCCTCGGATTCGAGGGTCGCCGAAGACATCTCGAAGCCGAGACTGCGGGCGTACTCCGCCGCCTCGGACGTGGGCTTGAGGAAGCTGGAGATGATGGCGTTGAGTGCGGTGACCGCGTTGTCGGTCTTCACGCCGTTGCGGGTCATCGTTGCCAGCGCCGCACCCATCTCGTCCATGGACACCCCGGCGCTCGAAGCCGTCGTCGCCACCATCCCGATGCTGGGTGCGAGTTCGGCAAAGGTGGTCTTGCCGCGCTTGACGATGGTGAACAGCCAGTCCGAGATGTCGGCGGCCCGTTCCGCCTCCAGGCCGTAGGCATTGAGGATGGTGGTGATCGCGTCGGCCGCCACGCCTGTATCGGTCAGTCCGGCCTTGGCAGCGCGGGCGGAGGTCGCGAGGACGTCCAGCGCCTTCTCGGCGGGAACCGAAGCGGAGAGGATGTCGTAGAGCCCCTTGGCCAGCGATTCGGTGCTCTCGCCGAACTCGACCGACATGTCGCGGATGCTGTCCCGGAAACCGGGCATGTGCCTCTCGGGCTCCGAGAGCATGGTCGAGACGTTCGCCATCTGCTGCTCGAAGTCCGCGTACACCTTCATCCCGCCAATGAACGGCATGGCCATCATGCCGCTCATCAGCATCATGCGCTTGCCCACGGCGGTGACCGAGGCCGAGAACCCCTTCAGCCGCCGCTGGGCCGCCTTCAGGCCGCGCACCAGCGCGGAGTTGTTCACGGACAACTCCACGTAGGCGGCTCCGGCTCGAATGTCGGCACTGGACGGCATCGGTTAGCTGGTCCTTCTGTTCGGTTCGCGGCTGACGAAAATGTCCCGGAGGATGCGCAGGCCCTTGCCCTTGATCACGGTCTTCGGCTTCTGCTCGTGCGGGTTGAAATCCTCCGGCTTGAAACGGCGGTGCTTGCGCGGGTCGCGGTTCACATTGGCGATCAGCGCCAGGACCGCCGCCGTGTGCCGCCACGCATCGCGGCTGCGCGCCTCTGACATCCACAAGAGCTCCCGCAGCGTGCGCGGCCCCGGGTCTACTCCGGCGACGGCTGCGAGCTCGAAGAGCGACTGGTAGGCGAGGAGAGCGCGGCCTCGATCCGCCGGTCCAGTTCGGGGTCTTCCAGCCTCGCCTGCGCGTACTCCACCGCCTTCGCCTCCACCGCCTGCAACTTCGCAAGCGCCTTGTGGAGCACCCGGCGCTTGCCCCTGGGGAAAAAATCGACCAGTTCCTCCAGGATCGCGGTGGTGGCGTGTTCGATGGCGTCGCCCGCCATGGCCCGCCCGAAGTCCTCGTCGCTGATCTGCTGCGCGTCGGCCTCGGGCCTGCACACCACGTAGATCACGTCGCAGAGAAGCACGGGGTCGGTGGAGAGCCGTTCGAGTAGATCCCCCTCGACCGCCTCCATCAGGTTCACGTCCAGTTCGGTGCGCACGCGCTTGATCGCGTCGACGTTGACGCAGACCGTCCAGGTGCGGCCCGCGTTGTCCTTGAAGGTCTTCACTGTTCTTCACTCCTTCCGTCAGGTTGGGAATCGGGCTGCGGGACGGGCGGCCGGGAGATGACCGCCCATCCCGCGAGCGGCGTTACGGGGTGGGTTCCACCCACGCCGGGGCGCGGGTCGAGTAGGTCGGTTTGGCGGTGACCGACACGGTGATCGCCTCCTCCAGCGCTTCCTTGCGGCTGAAGCTGGTGATCGAGAAATCCGCGTCGAGCCCTTCCCCGCCCGCTTCGTCGAGGATCGCCAGGGCAATCGGCTCGTTGTTGAAGTAGGCGTCCTTGATGGCGGCGAAGCCAGCGTCGTCCGAGTCCCAGATCATCTCGAACTCGACCGAGCCGGTCTTCAGCGTGCCGACGGTGGCCCGCCAACCGGCGTTGGCGCGCGTGGTCACGTCGGCCTCGCCCGACTCCAGGTTGAGGGTGACGTCTTTGACGTTGGTCAGCTCCGTGGTGGCGGTCGCGCCCGCCGCGCCGTAGTAGAGCTTTGCTTCCATTCCGAGTTTGATCGACATTTTCTGTGTCTCCTGCTGGGGTTGATCGCGGCCGGGCACCGTGCCCGCGCCTGTTGCTGCCTGGCGTCTCCTATGCCCTGATCGAGTCGGCCCACATGCGAGGCAGGCGGCTTCGGATCTTCATGAGCGCCGGGCCCATGAACGGGCGTTTCGGATAGGTCTCGCGGCGGTATCGGCCGCCGAACTCGTGGGCTCTGGCCGATCGGCCCACGACCGTGTAGGTCGGGCCGATCAGGACGCGCTCGCGGTTCTTCTCGACCGCATAGCGCAAGGACCGCTTGAGCTGTCCGCGCCGCGTGTGGGGCGGACGGCCCGGGGCGGACGGCCTGCCGGACCGCCGGATGCTGCGCCGGGCGGTCAGCCGCAG
>JGI10211J34971_10002523_pt1 | contig 14886 bp, 34 predicted proteins | sample Etolagsediment_FD_34971 | JGI IMG/M metagenome (IMG submission 34971) | reverse complement strand
CCAACGGCGGTCGCATCTACACTAACGGCGGGAATATCTACACTTACGGCGGGAATATCGACACTAACGGCGGGAATATCTACACTCGCGGCGGGAATATACACACTCACGGCGGTAGCATCTACACCAACGGCGGACGTATTACATCTAACAAGTTGACTTGCGGAACATTGTACTGGCAGTCAATGTCAATACCAGACGTAAAAGAGATTGAGTGCAAAATCGTATATCCAGAAACCTCTACTCGCAGTCATTGGCAAGAACGCCTATCGGATTGGGTTGACATAAGCGAAGGATGCTACGAAGAGTTGCTAGAAAAGGTTCGTCCGCATCTCGACGATATTTTAACATCGGAAAAATGGTCAAAATGTGAGCGCTGGATAATTGGGAGTTGGAGGGCGTGATGAAATATATCATATTTGCCTCTGGTGTGGTTCTTTGGTGGGTATTTTGGATTTATATTGCTTAGGAGGACGCATGAATGAATTAGACAAGTGCTGTAAGTGTGGATGTGATTTGCGTCGTGACGAAATGACAATGTGCGAATATTGCCAGAAAGAAGTAAACAAACTTATCGCTAAAGCAAAGGAGAACGAAGATGAGTGAGAATACACAAGATATCGAAGAGATTCGCCAACAGCGGGATGTGCTGCTAGAGGCTTGCAAGAAAATAAGTTATGCAGTCCCCGACCTACTCGATCACTCTTTAGATATTGCGATAATCAAGCGGGCGGTAAAAGTAGCGAAAGCCGCCATCTCAGAAGTAAACAAACTTATCGCCAAGGTAAATGAGAACGAAAATGATTAAGAAAGATACATCTTTTTAGAAAGGAAAAGCATGTCTAAAGATGTTATGGCAAAAATCGCGAGCAAAGATCGCGCATATTTCAATTTGTTGATTGAAATTCAAAACACTAAAAAGAAATATCCAACTCTGAGAAGTGGACAAAACATATTCAACACAGTACATGATTTATACCCAAAAATTGCAAATTATTATCGCAGCGGTGCTATCGATCCATTCTACAAAGATCATCGGATTGATCTATTTTTGAAAGCAGTGCGTAGAGATTTAGACAAAATGGATAAAGAAGTTAATAACTCAAAGGGGAATGAAATGCCAGCAAAAACAGAAAAGCTGTTGTATTTCCGAAATTGTCTTGGTGGTATTGAACTTGCAATTGATGTGGAAGAGATAATAATACCTTATATTGATAGGTATTTCACCTTTTTCCACCATATTGATAGGTCAGATGTTTATAATAGACACCTCATTTCAGAATATAAAACTGGGAAAGTGATCGGATGTGGATTAACAAAAGAAAAAGCAATTGAAAATACTGTCACCTCAATCAATAGTATTGGAATAAAAAAGTTTAACGAAAATATCGAAGACGTAATCGAAAAATATGGTATTATAAACAGCTTGAAACAGGGTGAGGAATGTTGCGCACACAAGGAGAAAGCATGAGCATTGAATGTGAACCACTCACAGCACAAGAAGCGTTTATTGAAAAGATTGACTCGATCCGTAATCATCTTGGGCAGATCAAAAAACTTGTTGATGGAGCTGAGAATCAAATGAACCCAGAAAATATCTCGTGGAGTGATGTTAGCGACCTCTGCCATGTTGAAGAAAAATTGAATGAAGTCCTTTTAGGAGAAACAAAATGATGGTCGTACAATGCTATGTATGTGGCTGTGTACGCATCAAGGAAGAAGGCAACAGTAAATATTGGCACTTAGCTTCACATGGTACTTGCAGTGAGTGTTCTAAGTTAACAACTCAAGAACAAATTCAAAAGGCATACGATTATCATCTTAATTATGTTGAAGAGATGAAGAAAAAAGGAGCCAAATAATGTGTAATATAGATGTAGCAAAAAGCTTTGCTAATGGTGGTAAACCTTGTAAAGTAGCACATATGAGTCATGATGGTGAATGTCTCTATAGTTATAAGGCTACTATCGCCAAAAAGGTCAATGATGTCTTTTTGATTAATACCCGTGACGGATGGAGTCAAACAACCAAACGCCATATTGGTTTGGTTATGCGGGCTTGCTATCCTAATTACATTATTGTTTATGATGTTCTTAAGGGTAAAGATTATAACATCCTTGGCATGAAGAACAATATTCGGCATCTTTTTAAGAAACGAAGAAATGCAAGAACAATGAAGAAATATTACAAAAATCTTATTCTATTGGCTATCCGCGATCTTCGCCAATATAAGGAGCTATAATGAAACCTGTTCTCATTAAATTTCAAAATAGTTGGCACGTTTATTCTTTTCTTACCCATCTTGAGCTAAAGGAAAATGATCTTGTCGTTTGTAAAAGTTCTTGTGGTTATGATATTGGTCGTGTCTTTAAAGTTAATAACTTAACACCTAAAGAGACGAAAAATGCTAAAGCTTTTATCGTTCAAAAAATTGATACTGAGACTTACAAAAAAGTAGCAGAAGAATATAAAGTAGAAAATGCTTTGACTCTTGTTAAACAGATTAAAAAATTATTGGAGGATTATGATGGCTAAACGTGAGTTCCTAATGCTCGCTCATGTCTATAAGAATCAACCTGTTGCAGATTGGTATGTGAGCGAGAAACTTGATGGTATGCGATGCTTTTGGGATGGTGGCATAACACGAGGTATGCTTAAGGTAGATGTGCCTTGGGCGAATTGTGCTAAAGATGCCCGTTATAAAGAAACACAATATAGCACAGGCTTATGGTCACGTTATGGTAGTGTGATACACGCTCCTGATTGGTGGCTCGACGCTTTACCTAATATGTTTCTTGATGGTGAGCTTTATACTAAAATCAATGATCGTCAGAATCTTATGTCTACGGTTAAACAGCTTATACCCGATGATCGTTGGGTTGATGTATTCTATTATTGTTTCGATTCACCTGCACCTGAAAGTATTTTTGCAGCAGGGCGGATCAATACAACGAACTTCAAGAAAGACATGAAAGATTGTCTGGCTTTTGTGAAGTCTAAGAATCCTGATGTTACAATCAATTTTGGTACAAACTTTGAGGCTGTTTATAAGGTTCTTAAAGCCTTTTGTATTGGTGGTCGGGCTATAGCACATAAGCAAGAAGAAGTTAGTAACTTAAATCAACAGCTTCTTGAGGTTAGCGAAGCAGGTGGTGAGGGTCTTATTGTTCGTAACCCAAAAGCAGTATGGGTTCCTCAACGGTCAAAGAACCTTTTGAAGCTAAAGAAATTCGAAGATGATGAAGGTACTGTTGTTGGCTATGTTACTGGGCGAGGTAAGTTGCTTGGTAAAATGGGTGCTTTAATCCTCGACTATAAAGGGCAGCGTTTAGAGCTTAGTGGTTTCACTGATGCAGAGCGCGAACTTAATGATACTTTTTGGGCTGAAAATCATATTGCCCATGAATGCCCAGAGTCTGTTTGGTGTGAACATTTTCCACGAGGAAGTAAAGTCACTTTTAAATATCGCGGGAAGAGTCGTGATGGTATCCCACAAGAAGCTCGTTATTGGAGGAAATATAATGAACTTGGGTAAGATGAAAAACGAGTTTTACAGCTATTTTAAGGAGAAAAATAATGATTGAATATACTGTAAGAGTTTATAAGCACAAGACTGAGTGGCGGTTAAATGGCGATTTGCATCGAGAAGGAGGTTTGCCTGCTATTGAATATGCTGACGGCTGCAGAGCATGGTACGTCAATGGCAAACGCCATCGCGAAAATGATCTCCCTGCTATTGAATATGCTATTGAATATGCTAATGGCTGCAGAGTATGGTACGTCAATGGCAAACGCCATCGCGAAAATGATCTCCCTGCTATTGAATATGCTGACGGCTACAAGGCATGGTACGTCAATGGCAAACGCCATCGCGAAGGTGATCTCCCTGCTATTGAATGGAGTGACGGTGATAAAGAGTGGTGGGTCAATGGCGTTCGTCAACCTGACCCGACAAAGGTAAAAGAAATGACACTTGCCGAAGTCTGTGCAGAACTTGGTCATAATATTAAGATTATTAAGGAGAAATAATGAAATACTTTGAAGACCTAACAGACAAAGAGATTCTCGCACTTACAGATAAAGAGATCGAACATTATTGTTATTTACGCACAGCACAAGAAGGGTTGACTTTTGTCCCGAAGCCAAGTTTACCAGAACCTAAGAAACCGAATATCCAAAAGACTGTGACAATGTTTGAAGCTTGTGGGGTACTGTTTGGTTGTTTGGCTAATGCCGAAGAGTTTCTTGAGTTAAGCCCGTGTACATCTACTTATGATTATGCTTTTGGTGGGTATGATTATCCTTGGGTTGAAGAACACAGTGAAGAGATAACAACAAAACGGTTTTATAGTAAAGAGAATGTTGAGAATCTTAAAGTTGAACTTCAAGAATATAATGAGAAGAAAAGTGCTTATGATGCAGAACAAAATACTTATAATACTTTTCTGCGTAAACTCAAAGAACTAAATAAATCTATTTTTGATAAGGTCAATGAACTCAAGAAGCAAGAGCAACATAAAAAGCACTTAAAGAAACAATATGATAATTATCTTGAGTTAGCAAATCAAGATGAAGAGATTGCAAAGAACTTCTTCATTAAGGCTTACAGCGAGGAGGAATATAATGATCTATGTAATCAGTAAAAAAGGTTGTGGTAAATGCGAAGCAGCGAAAGATAAACTTAAGGTTCTTGATTTGGAGTATGAAGAGCATGATGAATCTGAACTTCAAGGTTCTGATTCTACATTAACAGCAGAACAAAAATCTGAGGCTATGGCTGAATATATTCAGTCTGGAACTTTACCTGTTATTATTATTAAGGATAGAGCTTATAGTTATCCAAAAGCTATGAAGGAGCTTAAAAATGCTAACTAAATCAGAGATTGATAAAGTGGTAGCTATTAGGACTAAGCTATCTAATATTGATACTATTTTAAATGAGATTGAACAAGCAACAGAATACAACATACACATAGCTTTTTTGCAGTCAGGTTATTATGAACGTTATGGGGAGGCTGAGTTATTTTTTAAACGGCGTCCACTTAAATTAGCTATTATGGCATTAATAAAAAACTATTTAGACAAAGAGTGTAAAGAGTTAAATACCGAATTATCAAAGTATGTTGAAGATGTTTAAGGTACTCTTGTGTTGCTACCTTATTATTAGTGGTCTTGGTATAGCTCATGATCCTGAAAATATTGGCAACTATATTATTCATGGTTTGGTTCTTTTGGCTTTAAGGAGTTATGATGATCGTTAAATCTAAGAAGCTAGGTTATATTCAAGACCATTAAAGACCTTAAAGAAGCAGGGTACACCGAATATATTAAAGTCTTTAAGGTTGATACTGGACTTAAAGATATATATGGCGGAAAAATCTACCGTCTTACGTTCAAAGATTCTACTTTTAATGTTATTGTTGAATCAAAATATAAATCTAAAGTTACTAACTTAAAGGAGAAATAATGAAAAACGGATATCTTGTAGTCGCTATTGTTTTAATTATCTGCCTTACGTTTTACAATTGTATCGCACGCATCTGTGAGTATGGCGAAAATACAACTTGGGAATCGGTAGAGATTGAGAAAGCAAAACAGAATTCAACTGGATATTGGCAAGGAAAGTATGAAGGTGCCATGAAGAAGGAGAAATAATGGCTAACGTTATCCGTAGTGAAAAGGTAAAGACCGTGAATGGTGGCTCGAATATTGTGATGGAGAGATTACGTTGAAGTGTTCTTGCGACGGTCGCGAATACTATGTTTTGTCAATTACGGAAGAAGGCGAAATCGCACGCCATAGCGATGTTGCGAAGGATGGCGCTTTGCCTGAACTTAATCTTGACGAGGATGGGCTGGTCAAAATCGGAAAGGAGAAATAATGATTAAATCTGTTTTTGTAAATTATGAAGCGTTCGGTGCGGAGTTCGCAAACAGCGATGCGGAGGCACAGGCTATGTTTTTCCGTGGGGTTGCGCGTGAGTTAATGCACTGGGAAAGTAACCACTTGAAGCAGCTTCAATTTTCTAGCGTGGCAGACTTTTTGACAGAAAAAGACAAGGTAGAACTGGAGAATGCGCTTGCAATGCTATACTATAAGGAGAAATAATGGATACGACTGTATTGTCTTATATTGGGTTAGCCTACTGCGCATGGGTATTTACGGTATTCACCTGGAATAGGTGTATTGCAATCGGTGGCGCTGAGTGCGATGAGCCTAACACTATGGGCGTATACATGGCTATTGCATTACCTGTTTTTGTATGGTGCATGAAAACTTTATTCTAAAAGGAGAAATAATGGCTAATGTGATGTGTGGTGAAAAAGGTAAAGACCGTGAAATGGACATACAAATTGGTGATGTTTGGGGAAGCGATGAGTTTATTTACGAGATTGTTGGTTATGCTACCGATGGGTTTGGGTACAAGTGTACTTATACAACCGATGGGTATACTTCTTACAACAGTGCAAATAGCGAATACATAATGAAAAACACCAAGCTCATGTCTCGCATGGTTGACGGCAAGCGCATTGACCGTCCGGAGGCTGATCAGTATTGCACTCTCGATGAGTGCATAATCTTTGAACTCGGAACCGACGACGAATGGAATGCTTTGGCGTGCAAAGGAACAGTCACACTCGACGACAACGGTGAGTTGCCGAAGCCGAAGAGAACCCGTAAAATGTATTCATGGGGGGATGCGTGTAAAATTGCTGAGAAGAACAGGGGGTTGATAATGGAGACAATTAACCTCAAATTTGTTATTTCCGCATTCTTTTTCACCGAAGACGGAGATATGCTTATACCAGACGCAGGCAACTTTTATCCAAAGTCAGCACATATATGTGCAAAATGGTCTATACGAAAGGAGAAATAATGGACGTACAAGTTAGAGATGTTTTTGAAGTAACTGGGAATCGCACAGATATTGTTTATGTACATGGACTAATCGGTGGTGAAGCGGTATGTTCATATAACCGAAATGGGTGTTTACGCGCGTGCACAATGGACATTGTCAGCCTATCGACTAAAAAGCTCCTGTCTCGCATGGTTGACGGTAAGCGTGTTGAGCGTCCGAAGGCTGGGGGACCGTGTACTTGGGCTCAGTTCAGGACGTTTGAGATTGGTACATTTGAGGAATGGGCGTTTGCTTGCGATAATAATGGTGATTGTAGTCCTATTCTCAACGATAACGGTGAGTTACCAACTCAAAAGCCAGAACCCAAAGACTATGTGGATTGTCCGGTTAAAGAAAACTCGGAAAGTTATTATTACACAGAGCCAAGCGGAGGTACTTTTGATATCACACGCGCACCCAGTCGAAAAGGCTTCATGGGCTACGTCTGGGACGTTGATGGCAAGGAAGGACGGGGCGGTGTTTATGTTCTTTGGCGAGACAAGGGTGGGCGATTGTGGGACTGGTATAAAGAAGGTCGCACACTCGAACGCTGCAAAGCTGTACGTTATGCTAATACTTAGTCATACGAGTTACCAACTCAAAACAGATAAGTATATTATTAAAGGGAACCCTTATCATATTAAGAAACTTTTGAAAATGACGGAAGGGAGATTCTGGCAATATGTCCGAAAAAATAAAATGTCCGCGGTGCGGTATAATGTGCAAGAGACACTCTCGACGAAAACGAAGAGTCCTTGATGTTGATGGTTATATTGAGTACTATGCAGAAGTTTATGTTTGTCCTTTACATAAATATTTTACTGCTGATAACGATACTGCAACTAAAGGCTCTAGGTACAGTAAGAGTCTTGTAGCCTTGGGTAAGGAGTTCTTGACTGAATATACTATTGAAGAGACAATAAAAAAGCTCAAAGAAATTTGTGGTGTACGGATACCTTATACGACACTATCAGAATGGAGGAGACGATGAAGATTGACGAATACATTAAGCTCAAAGACCCTAAAGATATTATGGAAGGGTTATTAAAAGAATTACGCGATAAAGTTATTAACTTAAAACGTGATGCCGCAGTCAAACGGGCTATGAATCTGATTGATAAGAAATGGCGTTCTATAGCCAAGAGACGTATGCTCAGAGAAAATGGTTTCTCTAGTACTATTGAGTTCTATTATCCGGAGGTTTATAAACGATGGAAAAAGTAATGTTAATTGATCGTAATGGCTTTTGCAAATATTGTGAATTACCTAAAGATCAAAATTATGCTAAAGTTAAGTTACTAACTCATTATGGTAAAGAGATGGTTGTTACGTTTAATATGACTAAAGATAAGTTGCATAATATGAGAGTATTTAAGGAGGATTACTAATATGATGATTATTGATTTCCAAGAGCGTATTGAGAAACATCCCGATCTTAAGATTATTGGTTATAAAGATTTTAAGATTTATGTTGACCATAAAGGTCAGGTTAGTAGTGTATCAGGGACGTGTGTTGAAGAGAATTTGTGGGTTGATCTTGAGGCTGTTTTAACTGGTCAACGAGAACCTGATGCTCTTTATCATATGAGCCGTGTTGTTGGTTATTATAGTCGGATTGAGAACTGGAATGATAGTAAGCAAGGCGAACTTAAAGATCGTCATAAAGGAGATTATAATGTTGGTTGAACTTAAAGATGGTACTGTATTGAAAAGTGAATCTACTTTTAAGAGTCTTAAAGACGTTGTTGATGAGTTAGTAAGTCAATATGGTGTTGGTCAAATTATTAACGCTATTGATGATTGCGATGAAGTTCTTGATTCTCTTGAAGATGAAGAAATTAAACTGTATATGGAGGGGATGTAATGCTTAAGATTCTTATGGCAGTTATTATTGTTGTTCCTACAGTAACGGCAGAAACAGTTAGTAAAGAATTTAAAGAAAATGAGATTACAGCAGAAGAAAAATATAAGAAACAAGAATACATTATTACTGGTGTTGTTAAGTCTGTATCTAAAGGTACTGAGGAAGGTACAGCCGAAGTTTGTACGGAAAGTTTGATCTATATTGTTGTGCCACTTAAAGCTAATAAAAAAGTTTTGGTGGCTTTGAAAGCCGGAGACAAAATATCCTGTAAATGTAGGTTTAGTAGTAATCTCATTTCGCCTGAATTTAAAGGCAAGGAGATCAAAAATGTCAAATAAAGTTATTAAAAATATAGTAGATATGGATGCTTGGGAAGAGTATCAAAATAAAAATACTGATCCTTACGGTGCTGCTTGTGTTACAGTTGCTCGGAATGTTATGTTGTATTTAGATGAGAATCCAACAGAATTTGAACTTGGCTATTCTCCTAATATGAAAACTACTCACGGTATTATTTGTCACTGTGATACTGTAGGTGGAATAACAGGATTTATGGCTGGCTATGTTACAACTATGGTTTCAAGATGCTATAAGGATGGATGGAAATTTCTTCTTGCTGATACTCTTGTTGGTTGTAATATGACTGATGAACATATTAAAAAGGCTATTAAGAGTTCTATGGCGGTGGTTTTGAAGCAAATGCAAGACACTATGCTTGAGTATGTTAATTCTCTTAATGTGGGAGATCAAAAATGTTGAATGATGAAGCCTTGAAAAAATTGTGTGCAGCAACAGGTAAAGAAGAAATGGAGATGCTTGAAGAGGCGACTTTTGATTCTGTAGCTGATGCTATCTGCGTTGAGTGTGGTTATACTACAGTTATGGAACCTGACCAAGATCGGGGTTGGTGTGAAGAGTGTGAGAAGAACACAGTTAAAAGTTGTCTGATACTTGCGGGGATGATTTAATGAAAAAAATGGGTTTTCATGGGATTTCGTCGGATAGGGTTTATGCCAAGGGCATAGTATATTGTGAGCATATAGTAACAGAAAAATGTAATTTTCATTGCTCATATTGCAATAGGCTCTGTGCCGGAGATGACCTATCTTTTAACGGAATAATTAGTTTATTTGATAAGATTGCAGGATGTAAGTTTTACCATATCACAGGAGGCGAGCCTACAACCAGAAGCGATATTGTTGATATTGTAAAAGAGGCTAATAGCCGTTTCGATATGGTTCGTATGTCTACAAATGGTTCAGCACCAAAAAAGGTTTACCAAGATATTGTTGATGCTGGGTGTAAGTCTTTTGCTATATCGCTTGATCGAGGTCAAGAAATGTTTAATCATGTTGTGGATATAATTAAGTTTCTTTCTGATTATGATGTACAGATCGGGACTGTTGAAGCCGACTCGGACATGATAAAATTTATTTATAGCCTTGGTGTTAGCGATATAAAAATAGGAACGGCGAGCCAGAACAAAACGTCTATTGTTGATGTTGATGTTTTGCCAACAACTCCGATAATGAAATATCGTATTGACAGGTTTAGGCGTGGCTTAGGTATGCGAGGAACTCTCATTTCAGATCGTTGTTATTTATGTGAAACAGACATAACAATAAAAGGGAACAAGCATTATCCGTGCGCCGTTTATATGCGAGAGGGCGGTAACGCTATAGGTGATATGTCAGATGATTTTATGCAAGAGCGAAAAGATTGGTCTATTAGGCACAACACAAAGAACGATACGATATGCTCTAAATACTGTATGGACTTCAAGTGTGACTTTAACGGGGAGTGTATGAATGAAACAATCTGTTGAGTTAATAACTTATACGCCTGATCCTGAGAGTGTTATCGAGCGTTGTGGTAGAATCTGTTATCTTAGTGAGTGTAAAGATGCAGGTGCTTTTGTTCGTATGATCTTGAAGCGTGGGCATGAATCGGTGCTAGAACACGCATCAGCTACGTTCCAGATTATTACAGATCGCGGCATATCTCATGAGATTGTTCGTCATAGGTTGGCGAGTTATTCTCAAGAGTCAACACGTTTCTGTAAATATAAGGAACTTAATTTCATAGAACCTGCAGAACCAAATTTTGAATGGCTTTATGCCTGTAAGGCTGCTGAGAAAGCTTATAAGAGCATGATAGCTGATGGTGTTGCGCCACAATTTGCTAGAGACGTATTGCCTATGAGTCTAGCGACTAAGGTGGTTATGACGGCAAATTTTAGAGAGTGGCGTCATTTTATTAAGTTACGTAGTGCTAAAGATGCTCACCCTAAGATTCAAGAAGTTAGTAACTTAATTTTGGAAGAGTTAAAGAGTATTGCACCTAATTGTTTTGGAGGATTATAATGCGTAATTTGTTTAAAAACCTTCGAGAAGGTAAAATACTAAAACTTGTTAAGAAATATGACCACTGGGTGATTAGGCGGTTTATGTCGGGTATGTTAAGTGATACTTTTATAATTGATAAATATTTTAATGTCCCTAAGAGTGTTGATACTATTTATATTAGTATTGTTAAGTACCACCCACAAGGCGTTAAAATAGATGCTGAATTTCTAGAACAATGTAAAAGATGGAATCAATGTCGTCGGTATTTTGATGAATGGCGGAATGGTCGCTCTGGTTATCTTGTTGTACGTTATTAATAGGAGAAAAATAATGCGTGAAGTACGTTACTTATCACCAACCTCTGTTAAGAAGTATCTTACAGACCGTGAACAATTCTTTATTGATTACATGGCTGATGAGCGTGAGGATCGTATGCCTCAGACTCAAGCCATGTCAGTTGGTTCAGCTTTTGATGCTTATGTTAAAGCCTATTTATATAAGGAGCTTGCTTGCGGGAGTGATGCTGCGTTTGAGTTAGCAACTCTTTTAGAAACACAAGTAGAACCACATAATCTTGATTTCGCCCGTGAAGCAGGACGTAAATGTTTTGATGCTTATAAGGGCTTTGGTTGTATAGCTGATCTCATGCTTATGCTGACAGCCGGTACTAATCCACGCTTTGAGTTTACGCTTGAAGGTTCTATTGATCCTGTTACTATGAAGCTTGGAGACTCTGGGGTGACGCTCTTAGGCAAGCCGGATATGCACTTTATTAATAAAGACGGGTGTGGTGTCATACTGGACTGGAAAGTTAATGGCTATTGTTCTAAGCGTAAGCCCTCTCCAACACGTGGTTACTTGAATATGGTTCCTCAAGGCAAGTCGCATAAGGATGCTATACCTGGATATATTAATGGCGTATTGTGTAATATTGCTTGCTACTTGGATACAGGCTCTGAGGACTGGGGGCGCCAATTGGCTATATATGGTTGGCTAATGGGTGAGGCTGTTGGTAGTGAGTTTATTACGGGTATCGACCAGTTGGTTTGTTGTAATGGTACGATACATGGTGTTGCTCAGCATCGCTCACGTATTAATCCTGCTTATCAGCACGCTCTATTTGATAATGTCTGTGACATATGGAAACGAACAAGAGAAGGCGGTCACTTCTTTGATGATATGTCCTATACTGATTCAATCGAAAGGTGTAAGGTTCTTAATGGCAGCTTCGGAGAGCCTATGGACTTTAGGCGGGAACTATAAGTTACTAACTTAGGAGAATAAAATGCACGACAAAGACTTTAACATGCTTGAACACCGTGCGAAACGATGCACAACACATCACTATGGATGTGATTGCCGAGAATACGAACGGATAAAGGCTTTAAGAAAAGTAGAAGAGCAAGCAGAAGAGATCGAGCGGTTGCTTAAGGGGATACACCTTCTCGGCGCGATGTGCGGCAATCCGCATTCCGGTGATGAAGCGTGTCGGTTGATTTTGAAGAAGTGCAAGGAACTTAAAGCCCAAGCGGGCTGGGAGGCGTGATGAGCGAACAATCGGTAGTGGGTACAACTGCATTAGCACATGGAGACACTCTTAATTTTCTTCACCGTTCCAGAGATGATGTTAAAGTACATGAAGACACAGAGAGTGCCCAGCAAGCTATCAACGAAGCAACGGCGGAGAAGGATAAAGAGATTGAACAGTTGAAGGCAAGACTTATAAAAGCCCATGTATGTCCGGACTGTTTGGCCGAGACAGGAGGTGAAGTGATGAATAATTTTATTATGCCCGCGGCATATGGAGTCTTAACAGGTTTATCTATAAACATATATGCTAAGCTATATAAATATGACTGTGATTTAAAAGTTTATGCACTATTTTGTCTTTGTGTCTCTCTTGCGTTATATGGTAATTGCATGATGCAGATTGGTAAGAGATGATTGGTTGGGTTAGGCGCGGTAAACGGGTTAAACACTTTAAAATAGTTGGCGACTATATTACTGTGCCTAAAGGTTCTTCGCCTACTGCGGTGCTTAGTTGGTTAGGCTGTAGGGTCGAGGTAGGAAAAGGTAGGTTATGTTGGTGCAAGATTCTTAAGCCTAAAGGTGAGAAGTTACTAACTCGTTGTAAATATTATAAAATAAAAGGAGGTGTAAATCATCTTAGAATCTTGAAGTATTTGAACAAAGGAAAAAATGTTGGTTACATAAAAACGTGTAAGCCCGTTTAAACGAAATAAAAGGATACCCCTACCTTGGGGTATCCTTTCCTTTTAATGTTGCTCTACGGGCATTGTAGGTGCCTTAAACGGCAAAATAAGAGCAGGGTTCTGGGCGTTTTTACGCTCGATTTTGATGGAAAATAGCAGTATCCTGTAAGTCCTTATATACCAACAGTCTAAGTGGCTTTTTTTCAAAAATCTTATAACTCCTTGTCAGGCAAAGGGTTGAAAAAACTACTCGAAAGTGGAAAATCTATTGTTATATATATAAATTTTTATTTTTTCCTCTATATTAAAGGATATTTAGAAAAAAGATAGACTTTCCAAGTCCTTGTCAGAACTAGGGTTATGAGACTACGACAAACGTTTGAAATAGAACTCATTGCTATATAAGGACTTACAAGAAAAAAAGATAGTTATTACATAAATGTATCAGAAATTTCGGCGAAACGCTATAAATAGGCATTTGTAAAATTAGGCATTTGTAAGATGTATATATAAGAGTTTATAACTTAAGAATATTAGGTCTATGGCTCTTAGAATATTAGGTCTATGGTTCTTAGAATATTAGGTTCTTAGAATATTAGAATATTAGGTTCTTAGAATATTAGGTTCTTAGAATATTAGAATATTAGAATATTAGGTTCTATAGCTCTAAGGGTATTAGGTTCTTGTAGCTCTATTCTGTTGAGTTAATAACTTGTTGAAAAAATAAATTTTTATCAGATTTTTCGCCGAAAAAGGCGTTTTGCTAGTCGATTGGCACTTTGTAAGAACCGTAGAACCCTATTTTATAGGCAAAAGTTCACTATATTTAGGCTCAAGAACTCATATTTAGGCTGTAAGAACCGTAGAATATAGAACTTGAGTTACTAAATTCTATGTGCTATCAGGCTATCAGGCTGTTAGGCTGTTGAGTTATCAGGCTGTTAGGCTGTTAGGCTGTTAGGCTGTTAAGTTATTAAGCTGTCAGGCTGTCAGTCTCAGGCTGTCAGGCTGTCAGGCTGTGCTGTCAGGCTGTCAGGTTGTTGAGTTACTAAATTCTACGGTTCTGACAGCCTAACAACCTATAAATATATAAATATATAAATATATAAATATATAAATATATAAATATATAAATATATAACTATAAAACACAGCCCACCCACCCACCGACCCGCTTCTCCCTTACGTTCAAGGGAACCAAAAAGTTAGTAACTTAAATTAAATTTACGTTTGAGTTAATAACTCAAAATATGGTGGATCGTGTCAAAATGACACTGTCAAAATGACCTGTAGGATAATCCAACATATCAAAATGACCTGTAGGATAATCCAACATATCAAAATGACCTGTAGGATAATCCAACATATCAAAATGACTCTTTCAGCGAGTTACTAAATCAACATAGCCTATCAGTCATAAAGTATAGTCTTATAGTTTATAAAGTATACTGATAGCCTATCGACCTATAAGTATAGCCTTATAGTTTATAAAGTATACTGATAGCCTATCGACCTATAAGTATAGCCTTATAGACCGATAGAGTATACTGATAGCCTATCGACCTA
>JGI10211J34971_10002520_pt1 | contig 14895 bp, 9 predicted proteins | sample Etolagsediment_FD_34971 | JGI IMG/M metagenome (IMG submission 34971) | reverse complement strand
ACGTCAGTTTAGCAAACTGGTGGTTTCAGCCACTCACCCACCCCTCCAATATTTTTCTGCCATCGATGCCAGGCTTAAGTCAGTTTAGCATCCGCCTTAGGCGGATCAGCCACTCACCCACCCCTCCATTATTTTTCTGCCATCGACGTTAGACCATGGTCGGTTTAGCATCCGCCTCAAGCGAATCACCTGCCAACCTACTCTCTTAAAACAGGACTGCAAAAGTACTATTTTGTTTGATATCTCCAAATTTATTTTCAACTTTTAACCTCAAGAACCATATAACCACAAACACATTCCGCCAGACAGCCAATATGATGACGTTTTGACCGCTTCAGTCTATCTATCGATCTTATTATCAATTACTAATAACACAATGCTGTTTTCTGTTTAGACTGATTTCAATTTATTCGTCCTCACTCGATTTGTGTTGCCCCTGAATAAATATCTGTTATTTTTGCCTGAAAAATTGTGATCAACGGTTGTTTAAATTATCATCTGACAAAGAAACACTCAATTTCTGAAACCATGGAAAAAAGAACTTTTGCCGAAAAAATATTCAACGCACCCAAAGGCAGCATCGTTTTTGCGCGCCCTGACATTATTCTCACCCACGACAACACCTCAAGTATTTTCAGTACCTTTAAACAAATGGGTGGTGAAAAAGTAAGCGATCCCGACCAGTTACTCATCGTGCTTGATCACAACGCCCCTCCCACGACTGCCAAATTGGCTAACCAATACGAAACAATCAGACAGATTGTTCGTGATCAGGGCATAAAAAAATTCCACGATGCCGGAAAAGGAATTTGTCATCAAATAATGGCTGAATATGCCAAACCAAAAATGGTAATCGTTGGAAGCGACAGCCATACTTGTACCGCAGGAGCATTTAATGCCTTTGCCGCAGGAATCGACCGCACCGAGTCGGCCGGATTGTGGAAAGTGGGCGAAACCTGGTTTCGCGTTCCCGAGTCGATAAAAATCACACTGAATGGCAAACTTAATCCCGGAGTTTACGCCAAAGACCTCAGCCTTTGGATCATCGGGATGATTGGCTCGAGCGGTGCAGATTATATGTCGATCGAGTATCACGGTGATGGCGTAAAAACTTTAACCATCGATCAACGGATGACACTGGCCAATCTGGCTTCCGAAATGGGAGCGAAAAATGCAGTTTTCCCAAACGATGAAGTATTGCAGGAGTGGCTCGGCGAAAGCGTTGAAGGGGTTTGGGCTGATGATGGAGCTGAGTACATCAAAAGTATAACCATTGACCTGAAGGACGTTTTTCCTGTTGTTGCGGCTCCACATCACGTGGATAATGTAAAAGCCGTTTCCGAAGTGGAAGGAACGAAACTGCACGAGGCGCTTGTGGGTACTTGCACAAATGGTCGGTATGAAGACTTAAAAATTGTTGCTGATATCGTCAAAGGAAAAAAAGTCCCCATGGGATTTCAATTTGTGGTAGTTCCCGCATCGCAGGAAATCTATATCCAAGCCATGAAAACCGGTATTATTGAAACCTTACTTGAAGCCGGAGCCAATGTCTTAGCCGCCTCCTGTGGACCATGTCTGGGAACAGGTCAGGGAATTCCTGCTGATGGTTATCATGTTATTTCTACTGCCAACCGCAATTTCAAAGGTCGCATGGGCAACAAAGAATCATTTGTTTATCTGGCCTCTCCTGCAACTGTGGCCTACTCGGCACTGGCAGGCGAAATCGTTGACCCGCGTGGCAGCAAACATCACGATAAATTCCCTTATGCCATCGAGCAGACCAACACCGTTTCGATTGATGAAAATGATGACCGACGTTTGGGTAATGTTTGGAATTATGCTGATGCCAACAACCTCAACACCGATCAAATGTTTGCAGGAAACCTTACCTACAGCGTGTTAAGCTCAGAACCAGAGAAAATTATGGAGCACCTGTTTGTAGGGTTCGATCCCAACTTCACAAAAAAAGTACAATCAGATGACATCATAGTCGCCGGTGATAACTTTGGTTGTGGGAGCTCGCGTGAGCATCCTGCTGTCGGACTCGCCCATGCCGGTGTTAAAGCTGTTATCTGTGGATCGGTTAATCGCATTTTCTACAGATCTGCTGTCAATCAGGGTCTTCCAATCATTATTCTTCCGGAAGCCGTGAAAGCTTACCAACCCGGAGATGAAATTAACATTAATTTTGAAAAGGGAGTGGTCACCGTTGGAAATAAAAGCTTTACTTTTGCCGCGCTTCCCGAAAAGCTCATGAATATTTTTCAAGCCAAAGGGTTAGTGAATTTCATAAAGAATAACAGCGTGCAATAAAGGTCAAATTGCTGCTGTTAGAACAAAAGAAAATGCAGCAATTTTTAAAAAAGACACATCTTACTTTTTTTCTCGTACCCCTGCTTCTGGCAGCTGGTTACGTTTTGTTCAGATTAAGTCTTCCTATTTATTCAAGGCAATATCTTTTTCTTGTCGTTTTAATTCTGGCTGATTTATACCTGTGGAGTTCAGTAAAAAAGCAGGTATTTAATTATAAAACCTGGCTCAGAGTAAGCCTTCTGATTTTATATTGGCTTCCTCTCATCTTGCTCGGTGTTTTCATGACAGGGACAACAATAATGCCCGTAATAGACTGGAACAACGCCTTTCGCACCTACTTGCTGGGGGTAATACTGGTTCTTTACACCGCTAAAATTCTCCCCATCGTATTTTTATTGCTGGCAGATTTTATCCGCATTATTGACCGTATCTTTTTGATATCCAAGAAAAAAGGCAGACAAGAAATAAACTCATCCACGGAAGAAGGAATCAGCAGAAGCAAGTTTTTGCAATATATGGGCTTTATTTCGGGAGGACTTGTTTTAAGTACCATGTTTGTTGGTATGTTTAAATGGGTTTATCAGTTCAGGGTCGTGAAAGAGACGATCAAGTTTCCTGATTTACCTGAGAGTCTGAGAGGTTTTAAAATTGTTCAAATCTCTGACATGCACTTGGGTAGCTGGTCATCGGCCAAACCACTGGAGCAAGCCATCGGATTAATCAACGAACAAGAGGCTGATTTGGTTGTTTTTACCGGAGATCTGGTAAATTACGCCACGCGTGAAGCAGTAGATTTTGCTGACACACTAAGCAAGGTCAAAGCCCACCATGGCGTCTATACTATCCTGGGAAATCATGACTATGGTGATTATGTCAGCTGGCCATCACCAGAAGCCAAGCAGGAAAATATGCAGGAGCTGTATGACTATTTTAAAAATATTGGATGGAAACTTCTGCGTAATGAGCATGTTATTATTAACAAAGGTGATGCCGCACTGGCACTTGTTGGTGTAGAGAATTGGGGACATAATCCAAGATTTCCGCAACTAGGCGATTTAAAAAAGGCCGTTGCAGGAAGTGAAAAGGCAGATTTCCACTTGCTTCTTACCCACGATCCATCACACTGGGAAAAAGTAGTCGTGCCAGAAAATTACCCTATTCACCTTTCCCTTTCCGGTCATACACACGGCTTTCAGTTTGGAATCGAAACCAAAGAGGTAAAATGGAGTCCTGCCAAATACATTTACAAATACTGGGCCGGCTTGTATCAGGACGAAACCAATCCCCGCTATATCTATGTAAACAGAGGGCTGGGGTCAATTGGATATCCCGGTCGTATTGGCATGTTACCTGAAATCACAGTGCTCGAACTGGAAAAATCTTAACAAAGACAATTCAGTTTTTAAAAAAAGTGTAGCTTTGAAAAAAAGCTATCACCATGAAAATACTCAGCACTGAGCAAATAAGACAAGCCGATCAATACACCATAAAAAATGAACCCATTGCTTCTACCGACTTAATGGAAAGGGCAGCCCAAGAGCTGTATTACTGGATTCAGGCCAATTGCTATTCCATATCAGGCGAGATGCGTATTTTTTGCGGACCAGGAAACAATGGTGGCGACGGTCTTGCTTTGTCGCGCTTGCTCAACAACTCAGGATATCAAGTAACAACCTATCTGCTGCAATTAGGTCAAAACTTTTCTGAAGACTACCTCATAAACCTTGACAAACTAAAGCAAAGTAAGGCCGTTGTTGTTGAATTGACCGAAGAAACGGAATTACCGGAAATCAAAGACGAAGACATTGTAGTGGACGCCATTTTTGGATCGGGGTTGAGCAAAGAACCTACTGGTCTCCCTGAAAAAGTGATCAGCCACATTAACCGTTCGAATGCCCTAAAAATAGCCATTGATATCCCTTCAGGATTATTTGCAGACAAATACACCGAATCACGTGACATCATTATCAGAGCTGATCATACACTCAGCTTTCAGTTCCCAAAACTGGCCTTTCTCCTGCCAGAAAATGATTCATTTGTAGGCGATTGGGAAATTCTTGATATCGGGTTGCACCATGATTTCATCAACAATGTTGCAACGCGGCACTTCTACATGATCCGAAGAGATATTGCTCCTATGCGGAAACCAAGAGAAAAATACGCGCACAAAGGTACCTTTGGCCATGCATTAATCGTGGCCGGAGGATATGGGAAAATGGGGGCTGCCATTCTAGCCACCAGAGCAGCCATCAGATCAGGAGCCGGTTTGGTACATGCCCAAACGCCCAGGTGGGGAGCGGCAATAATGCAAACGGCTTGTCCGGAGGCCATGCTTAGCCTGGACAGATATGAATACTATTTATCGGAAATGCCAAAGCTGGACGGATATACAGCCATCGGCGCAGGTCCTGGACTTGGTTTGGAAGAACAAACCCAAAAAGCCATCAAATTAATCATTCAGGAAACTCAGGTTCCGCTAGTGTTAGATGCCGATGCGTTAAACATCCTGTCCTTAAACAAAACATGGATGCCGTTTTTACCAAAAAACACCATTCTCACACCACACCCGAAGGAGTTTGAAAGACTGGCCGGAGGATGGAAAAATGATTTTGACCGACTGGAGATGTTAAAAGCGATGGCCACCAAACATGGAATTTACATTGTTCTGAAAGGGGCAAATACTGCTGTTGCATTCCCCGATGGTTCGGTTTATTTCAATTCAACAGGAAATCCCGGCATGGCTACAGGAGGAAGTGGTGACGTGCTTACCGGACTGATTACCGGATTGTTGGCTCAAGGATACAGCCCGGGTCAGGCAGCTGTCATGGGTGTTTATATTCACGGATTGGCCGGTGATTTGGCTGCGAGAAAGCTATCGATGGAGGCGCTCTCTGCCAATGATTTAATCGACAATTTAGGCAAAGCCTTTAAAAAACTGAGATAAAAAAAGTGACCCTACCTGATGGCAAAGTCACTTTTCCAGTGGTAAACTAAGCCTATATCGCCTCAGTTTCAACAATTTTTGCCAACAAATCGGCATAAGGCACCATCAGGTATTTCTTTCCTTCAAAATCAAACTCAGTACCTGCATATTTTTTATAAAAAACCACATCGCCCACAACGATTCCCGGATTTTCAATGTTGCCAACAGCAACAACCGGTGCATACTGTGGTTTTTCTTTTGCTGAATCAGGAATAATAATCCCGGCAGCAGTTTTTTGTTCAGCTTTATTGTCGCTTACATCAAGCAACACATTCTCATTTAACGGTTGAAGTTCCTTCATTTTATTTATATTTATTAGTTTATGTTATTGAATTCCAAGCAATGTATTAATACGGGCCTTATCAAAACCCACAATCATTTCGCCATTTATATCGGTTTGAGGAACACCTTGCTGCCCACTTCTGCGCACCATAGCCTCAGCAGCTTTTTGATCACGCGATACGTCAATATCGGTAAAACGAATGCCATTTTTCTTCAAATGTGTTTTTAGCGTGTTGCACCAGGAACAACTTGGAGTGGAATAAACGGTAACACGTTTTTGTGGTTCTCCACTTTCGTCTCTGCGAGCCGAGAATAAAGCGCTTTCAAACAAGGACTTGTAAAAGCCATCATCGTTGCATCCTTTTACCACATTTGAGAAAGTCTTCCCCTCAAACACCAACAAGGAGGGAACAGAAGTGACAGGATAATGAATATGAATATCACGAACCTTGGTTACATCCGCTGCCGCCAAACGCACATCTTTCAACGCGTTAACAGCTACATCGATATTCTTATAACTGCATTCACTTGCCTCCGAGCCTTGCTTATAGAGCAGGATATATGATTTTTTTTCCTCTTGTAAAAAAGACAACACCTCATCGTGTGATCCAACAGAATGTAAAGCCATGTTAGTTTTTTTGTTACCCACTTATCAAATGATATGCCAAGCAGTAATTACAAATTTTTCTCTGTCAGAAATAAAAAAACTGACAAAATTTCACCTCCGGCCTTGCCTAGTAAATAAATGGAATCATCCTCCAGGTTTTCTCGGCATACGCTTTGTATCCGGGGAAATGAGCGAACAGAAGCCTTTCCTCAAAGCGAATTTTCAACAGAAGCACCAAGGTTAATAAAACAAAAACAGCCAGCCTTGCGTAAGTAAAATAATCAACAACCAATGGAGCAACAACCACCAACTGCGCCAAATACATTGGGTGGCGAATGTAGCGATAAGGACCACTGTTGACCATTGTACCATTCTCTTTAATTAAAGGTGTAATGCGAAAGTTACCAACTTTCATGGTATAGATCGCTAACAATCCAAAGAAAATCCCGGAAGCTTCCACCAACATGCCGTGCGGACTGGACGCAATAACATGACCGGAAAGCAAAAGGTAGGCTAAACTCGCTAACTGCGTAAAAACCAAAAGATATGGAAAAATCCTTTTCATAAAAAACCCGGCTCCGGAACTTAATGTGTGCAAGTAGAAAGAAAGTTAATACCCGAAGCCGGGTGACAAAAATACAGAGAAATCAGATGTCCTGTTCATCATCCTAAAATATCCAACTCCTAAAATGCAGTTTTGTCGATTTAGCGATTCTTATCCATCGCAACAACCCCTTTCCAAAATTGGGAAGAAAAGCATATCACTTCCGGAATTGAGCAGGGATGAAACACTTTATTTTATTAATTATCTGCATTTTACAAATATTTGCACGATTATTGCTAATTTAGCTTGAACTAATAATCTATACTAAAATGAAAGCTCATTTTTTTTCTTCGATGATTAAATATAGCAGTGTCATCATTGTAATGTTTGCTATAGCAGCATTTTCTGGATGTAACAAAAACAATCAGCCTGCGCCGGTCGATAAGGATGATTTTGAATCATTGCAGATTGATCCCAACTTCAAATTTGAAACCACCAAGGAAGTCATGCTGCATCTGGAGGTTAACAGCATCAACCCCCAAGAGCCAATGCACAAATTCAGGGTTTTTACTGGAAATCCGACCCAAGGTGGCAAACTCATCGCCAGCGGCATGACCGACCCTTACATGTCGTTTCAAACCACTTTGGTAATTCCAACACGATTCACTTCGCTGTTTATCCAAAATCAGGACGTAAACAACAATACGGAAACTGTTGAAGTAGAGATTGTAGGTAACGCCATACACTACACTTTTAACACGACTAAAGCCGCTATATCTTCTTTTAAAACTGTTTCCCCCTTACACAGTGAGCCCGACTGGAGTGTTTACGATGTGGCTCTTTCGGGAAACTACAACAAAGTAGACATCGAAGAGGGTCTGGTTTACAGCATCTTGCCCGGCACATCAGTTAACATCAGCAACCAATTGAATTTTAAAGGCGGCACACTAATCGTTGCAGGAACAATTACTGCAAGTAATATCAATGGAAGCAACGACGGAGGCGATTTTTATATCAGCACAGGCGGTGTATTCAACTCATCAACCGGTGGTTTTCAGCGCATTGACAATTTTGTCAACTTCGGGGTTACAGCCATCTCAAACAACCTCACCCTGACCAACATGTCTGGAAACTTTGAAAATCAGGGCATAATGAATATTGCCGGAACGGTTAACATCAATCCAAATTCGGGGGATGTTTATAACTCAGGCACAATGAACGTAGCAGGTCATTACAACAACAATGGCTTTGGATACAATATGGGAGAAATGGTTGTTTCAGGACACTTTAACAACAATGGAGGCCAAAACGTTGAGTTTATCAACGACTGCAAACTGATTATTACAGGCAATTTCAATCAGAACAGTGCCTTTTACAACAATATGAATGCTTACGTACAAGTAAACCAAAGCACCTACTTGAATGGAAGTTCAGTAACTACCATGGAAGCTCAAAGCCTACTCAAATCGAACAATATACATTTTAACAGTGTAGTTCATGGCCCGTCAGCTTCATGTGCTCTGTTTCAAATTGCCAACGAAACACGGATCAATGGTAGTGGGAATATTGATGGTTATATTGATATCTGTGATGCCAATGGCATTGATAGCAACACTGGAACTGTTAGCCAAGATGTAAGCTTCGACTGCTCGTGTTTTATCCCTACCACCAGTTGCAATCCTGGCGCAGGAACTCCGCAAAACCCCGATACAGATGGCGATGGATGCCCTGATGACCAGGACGACTATCCAAGTGATCCATTAAGGTGTTCGGATGATTATTACCCTAACGAAACAGACTTCACCAGCTTAGCCTTTGAAGATTTGTGGACTGGAAGAGGCGATTACGACTTTAACGATTTAGTAGTACAAACCAATTATAAAATAGTTAAAAACGGTGAGAACAAAGTAGTTGAGATTTTTAGCAAATTCCATATTGCTGCTGTTGGTGCCAGTTTAAACAATGGGTTTGGCATTGAATTCGATGTGCCGACCACAGCAATCGCAAGTGTGACAGGAACGGAAATTGTTGGATCAGCAGTGACGATCGGAGCAAATGGCATGGAACAAGGCCCAATCAACAAGGGTGTTCTGATAGTGTACGATGCCATCAATGACTATTTGGGAACATCAATGGTAAATACAGTTCCGGGAGGAAACACCATGGAAATCGACACCATTACAGTGCACGTTAGTTTTGCTACGCCTCAGGCCAGCATAGGTACGCCACCTTATAATCCATTCATGTTCATCAACCAGGAGCGTGGCAAAGAAATCCACCTGATTGATCACACACCAACTGAGATGGTAGACGCATCGTATTTCGGGCAGGAAGCCGACGATTCCGATCCCGCCATCGGAAGATATTATGTTACCTCTACCAATTTACCATGGGTAATTGAAATTCCGGAAGATTTTGAATGGCCTGTTGAAAAGGCAGACATTCTAACTGCTTACCTGAAATTCAGAGATTGGGCTGAGTCATCCGGAACCTTGTTCCCCGATTGGTATCAGGATTTACCAGGATACCGCAACCAAAGCAATATTTACCAAATGGAAAACCAGTAAGAGATAACACCTTTTTAAAAGCCGCTGAAATGCGGCTTTTTCTTTTTAAAATTTAGACGATTTCTAGTTAATAACTGGAAAACACTCAGTAACTTTGCTCGCAAATTTTAATCATATGCCTATGAATAATTACAGCTTTGCAGGCAATAACAGTCCTGATACGAAATCGGATTGTTTTGTAGCTTTTGAGTTGCGCAAATCGGGAGGTAACGTTATCGATATCAAGAGTAAGGTCATGGCTTTATACGGAAAATCGATTCGTGCGCTGGCCGAAGACATGCTTAATTTTTTTGAAATCGAACATGGTCATTTGATCATCGAGGACACAGGTGCTCTGGATTTTGTTCTGGCCGCGCGCATTGAAGCTGCCATAAAACTTCAAATTTCCTCCAACAAGGATTATTTACTTGAGGGAAGTGCCGAAAACAAAAAACCTACTCAGAAGGAACAGTTCAGGTTTTCACGACTTTATCTTCCGGGTAACACGCCGAAATTAATGATCAGTGCCGGCATCCACCATCCTAATGGACTAATTCTTGACCTGGAAGACGCCGTTGCTCCTTCGAAGAAATACGAAGCCGCGTTTTTAGTCAGAAATGCCTTACGTAACCTGAATTTCTACGGTGCGGAACGTATGGTCCGTATCAATCAGATACCCAAAGGACTTGATGACCTCAAAATAGTTGTGCCTCAGTATCCCAACCTGATACTTGTACCGAAATGCGAACATCCTGATGACTTGACACTTGTGAATCAAGCCATTGAAGAGATTAAAAGTCAACATCAGATGGGCGATTTTCCGATATGGCTCATGCCCATAATCGAAAGCGCCAAAGGAGTACTTAATGCCTATTCAATAGCCACTGTCGCGATGAATGTTGCCGCTTTAGCCATCGGCCTCGAAGATTACACTGCAGATATGGGAACACGGCGTACAACAGCAGGTACTGAGTCGTTCTTCGCAAGAAGCATGGTTGTAAACGCTTGTCGCGCAGCAGGCATCCAGCCTATCGATTCTGTTTTTTCTGACGTTTCCGACATGAATGCTTTGGCCGAGAACGTTAAAACCAGCAAAGGGTTAGGCTTCGATGGCATGGGATGTATACACCCACGTCAGATCGCGGTAATCCATGAGAATTTTGCACCGGAAGCAGTTGAGATTGACAAAGCGAAAAAGATCGTCCTTGCGTTTAAAGAAGCCGAAGAAAAAGGACTTGGCGTAGTTTCATTGGGAACGAAAATGATTGATGCGCCGGTTGTTAAAAGAGCTCAACGCACCATACTTCTGGCCATAGAAACCGGTAAATTAGAACCCAATTGGGAAGATCTCACTTAATTCAGTTGATGAATTAAGTCAAAAAGATCAAGTTATGGTTCTCATGATTTTTTAAACATAAAGTAAACCGAGCACATGAAAAAATATGATAATCTGGTAAAAAATGCTGTGGGGAGGTTAGTTCCTACGGTAATTAACGGAGAACAACATTTCCCTTACAAAGGAGTAGGCATGCATCGTCCAACGGGGAAAAAACACAGTCCTTCAATTTCAACCTGCATCGATTATCCTGACGACGGGAACAAAACAGTTGCCAGTCTGAAAGAGGCTCTGATCAAATCAGGGTTAAAGGACGGCATGACCATTTCCACCCATCACCACTTCAGGAATGGTGATCTAATATCGAATCAAATATTTGATATTGCGCATGAGTTAGGCATTAAAAACCTGCGGTGGTTTCCATCAGCCTCCTTTCCATGCCAGGAAAGAATGATAAAATACATGGAGGATGGCACAATCAACCGCATTGAAGGGAGCATGAACGGACCTTTAGGGAAATTTGTTTCTGAGGGGAAAATGTCAGGAATAGGCGTATTGCGCTCACATGGAGGACGCTACCAAGCCATCCAGGATGGCGAAGTTAAAATCGATATCGCTGTTATTGCAGCGCCAACAGCCGATGCTTTTGGTAATGCTAACGGCGTTAACGGACAGGCTGCCTGTGGTTTGTTAGGATTCGCTTTAGGCGATTCTCAATATGCCGAAAAGGTAATTGTTGTTACCGATAACATCGTCCCGTTTCCGTGTGTTCCATGGCAAATTCAGGGAAATTACGTCGACTTCGTTGTAAAAGTGGATCAGGTGGGCTTACCTGAAAAAATCGTCTCAGGAACAACAATGATCACCAAGAGTCCTGACAGACTTCTTATTGCAGAAATAACCGCCCAATTTTGCGAAGCAGCCGGACTCATTTATGATGGGTTTTCGTATCAGGCCGGGGCAGGTGGAACAGCCCTGTCGATTGGCAATTATTTTGGTGAGATACTCAGAAAAAACAACTGGAAAGCCAGTTTTATCAGAGCTGGCAGCAACAAATACGCAGTCGAGATGCTTGAAGAAGGGCTTGTGGGATATATTCTTGATGGTCAGACTTTCGATCTGGATGGCGTAAGAAGTATGCGTGAGAATGCCAATCATGTAGCAACCTCACCTTTCACAAGTTATAATTTCCATGGAAAAGGGAATTTTGCTTCGATGCTGGATGTTGTTATTCTTGGTGCTACCGAAGTCGATTTGAACTACAACGCCAACGTGGTTACCCACAGCGATGGATACCTTCTTCATGGAATTGGTGGATGGCAAAACACACTTTTCGCCAAAACCACCATACTACCCATCCCCTTGTTCCGCGACCGTATTCCGGTTATAAGAGACGAAGTAACAACCATTTGCGCTCCTGGTGAAATGATCGATGTGATTGTAACCGAAAGGGGAATCGCAATCAATCCACTCCGTCAGGATCTTATCGACAAAGTAAAAAACAGTGGATTGCCGATTAAAACCATTGAGCAACTGAAAGCTGAAGCTGAAGCCATTTGTGGTGTGCCGGAGAAACCTGTCCTTGGCGATGAGATTGTAGCTGTAATAAAATGGGTTGACGGAACCATCATCGATGCAGTGCGTAGAGTCATTGTCTGACAAACAGGAAATCGAATCTAATAAATATTGAGTCCTCTTTAAATCAAAAAGAGAAATATGATCATGCAGTCGAAAAAAATCGGCTGCATGATTGTTTTTTATATATTTAGCTCTTTTTTATTAAGAGCTCTTTTTTGTCCTTTTTCTACTCTAAAATTAGACAGATGATGTCATTATTATTGCGTGCCGACAAGAACAAACTCATTCTATTTATAATAGCTACTGTATTGATGCTGTTGGTTTTAACCTATGCCTTATTCGTCAGCGAACGATCAAATCAGACAGCCATCGAAAACGCAAAAGTCCACCTGACGAATAAAGCCCGTGACATACGATCGATTACGGAAAGCAATATCAATGAGCAATTTTACGACTTGAAAATCATTAGCCATACTGATGAATTCAAAAAATACCTTGAGCAAAGAAAAATGCACGATGAGTTGGATAAGTCTTGTTTGTTTAAAACCATTCATGAAACCAACATGAACGATTTTCTGATCGTAGCACTTCTCGACACCAGTGGCATCCCATTTCATGTGCACTGTTCACCTGATTTTGACCCTGACTTCGTTGATAAAATCCACACATTCCCGGAAGTAAAATCCGCAGCAAAGCTTCAGGAACCAACTATCGGGAAAAGTTTTTTCAACAACAACAGCGAGCTTTTTGTCAATCTGGTTTATCCAGTTTTCAATGATAAGTATTACATTGGATCAATTTTTACAACTTATAGTATTACCAATTTTTGCCAAAAGTTCTTTTCCGACACCACCTATCAAAACTATTCAATAGAAATTACCGATAAGGAAGGCCATTATTTATTTAACTCTCAACCTGGTTTCCCTGATCTTGGTTTCCCTGAAGAAGACTTTTTAATTAACCAGCCAGCCCTCTCCAGAAAAGAAAAAGAACAAAACCTACTGTGGATCAATCAAATGAACGATCACAAAACCAGCACGGCAACAGTAAGTTATCTAGACAACCAAAACAATGCCGATCAGGTATTACTTGCACATACACCTTTGAATCTGGGTGAAAACAAATTTATGATCGCTGTATATGACGACCTTGACAATGTAACCGAATCGAGCTATCTGCAATCCAAAAACTTCTTTTTAGTTTTTGCCGCTATTATCGCCATTTTTCTATTGTTGTGGTTTTTTGGTTGGTCATGGCTTAAAAGGATAGTGACAATTAAAAAGGAGTCGCGTTTAATGTCAAGAATAAACCAGTCGGAAAGCAGATACTTGAATCTTTTCAACTCATCACCAATACCTATCGTTGTTTTGAACCCTTCAGGACTAATAACCAATGGAAACAAACAATTCCTCATATATACAGGATTGCAAGAACTGAAAAACAGCTTTGGAAAAAAGGTAACTGAGGTGATAAGGTTTGAGGAAAAAGAAAAGTTCACAGCTCTGCTACGTCGCGTGCAAAGCAATAAAAACACCATTAATGAAGCCTCTATGACGCTTTCATTTTACCATCCCGGAGGACAGTTACGCATTGCTGAATTTTCTCTTTCAGAGATAGTTACAAGTGACGGAAATCAACTAATGTGCATCATAAAGGATCTGACAGAGAAGAAACTGGCAGAAAACCTGAGTTTGCGCTTCGGGCAAATACTGAACAACGCAAACACAGAGATTTACGTTCTCGACGGGATCACTTTCAGATTTATGCACGCCACTGAAGGAGCTTTGAGCAATCTAGGCTATAACATCGAAGAGCTGAGAGATTTTACACCTGAAGACATTGCTAGTTTTAGTCAGAATTCATTCGAAACACTCGCCACACCTTTACTTAGCAGAAAAAAAGAACAGATCACCTTCGAGGTTACACAAAGGCGAAAGAGCGGCACAACCTATCCCGCAGAAGTTACGCTTCAAATGTCGCACGAAGAAAAACCACCAGTTTTCATTGCTATTGTGCGCGACCTCACCAGAGAAAGGCAGGCAGCTGAAACGCTGGCCATTGAACGTTCACTTTCGCAGCAATACCTGGAGTTGGCGGAAGTAATGTTTGTGGCAATCAATAGCGAAGGGCTGATTACAATGATTAACCGCAAAGGGCTTGAAATACTGGGTTATGCCGCTAAAGAATTAATTGGCCAATCTTGGATCAATCTTTTTATCCCCGAGGAAGCAAAGCCTGTTATTTCGAATGTGCTGGATGGGATAATGACAGGAGAAACTGACATTATCGAAGATTTTGAAAGTCAAATAATCACTAAAGACGGCACTTACAAGTTAATATCGTGGCAGCATAAACCCATTAAAAATGACAAAGGGAACATTACCGGAGTACTGAGCAGCGGCATGGATATATCTGAGGCCAAAAAGCAGGAGTATGACCTAATCAACAGCCAACGGCAATATGCTACGCTGATAGGCAACCTGAAAGGTATTGTATACAGATGCGCCAACGACGAGAGCTGGACGATGGAATTTATCAGTAACGGGCTTCTCACTTTAGCCGGCTATCATCCAGACGAACTAACTGACAATAGTAAATTAGCCTTCCACGATATTATTCACCCTGATGACAGAAGCTTCGTCCGAAATACAATTGTCGGTCAACTCAAAAAAGGACCAAGTTTCCAGCTGGAATACAGAATAATTC
>JGI10211J34971_10002519_pt1 | contig 14896 bp, 3 predicted proteins | sample Etolagsediment_FD_34971 | JGI IMG/M metagenome (IMG submission 34971) | reverse complement strand
GCGGCTTCGCTGGCCAGCAGGAAGTCAGTGTTGCCGGTTTGTTTTGCTAAAGCATGTTGTGCCAGTGCATTGCCAACCAGAGCTTGTGCGTATTGGGTTTTGTTTAAGTTTGCCCTTTCCATACTGTCTGTATTGTCCCATACTGCGATAGCCGCATTAAAGTACACCAGGGCCGAGTCGGGGTTGTTGACTCCATGGAGGAAAAAATTCCCGATCCGGGTAAGTGTATAGGTGTTAAGTTCTGAATCGTAGCCGTATAATTTCCTTGACTCAGATAGCCCTCTTTTTAAATAAACATAGGCACTATCGGTATTTCCGCAAATCATTAAAAAATCAGCATATTGCTCGTAAACTGCTGGTTTGCGGGTAGGGCTTACATCTTCTTTGTCTAAGATTGCAAGTGCCGACCTGTACTGCTCATCAGCCTCTGCTTTGTTTCCCGAAAGGTTATAGGCTTTCGCCAGATTTAATGTGAGCAGTAACCGATAATCGTTTTCGGGTTGATAGCTAAGCCCTTGCTTGCTGTATTCAATGGCTTCCCGGTAATTGTTGGTAATGATTGAAATGGCTCCCAGGTTGTACAACGACTTGGGTACACCAATTTTAAAGTCTTCATTCTCAAGGTAGATATCCAATGCCAACGATAAAAACAATTTCGTACTCACAAAATCATAGCTGTAATAGGAGTTTAATCCTTTGTTCAAGTTGATTCCGCCAATTGATTTATGTCGTTCGCCACGCAACTTTTTGTGGTAGTTTTCGGAGATATTGTAGTAGGTGATGGCTTCGGTAGTTTTGCCAACTGTGGTGGCCATTAGCCCATAGTTATAGTAAAACATGGCGGTCATCAGGCTGTCAGACCCTGTGAGCAAAGTGTCCTGGATAATTTGATAGGATTGCTGAAAGTTGGAGTACGCTTCATCGTACCTGCCCAATATAGCTTTGATAATGCCTTTGTTGAGGTGCACATCGAAAAGGTCGCGGTGGTGTTTGTGGTAATTTGTGAGGTAGATCAGGGCTGTGTTAAAACAAACGAGGGCGCTATCGAAGTTGTTGAGCCGCATAAAGGTGATGCCTTTGTAGTTGTAGCTTTGAGCCAAAAGCGAACTGTCAATGGGATTTTGATTTAATTTGTATTTTATGCTTTTCGCGAAAGCCGACAAAGCTTCCCTGTACATTTGTTCGCTTTCAAGGAGTTTGCCTTTGCGGTGATACAGAGCTGCCAATAAAGTGGTGTCGGTAATTTTGTTTTCATCTGCCAGGGCAAGGGCCAAATACAACAATTGGTTGGTCGGATTCTGCCCGGATGAAACCAACGAATCATGTTCATGCAGGTAAGTTTCTGCCAGACGATTGAAATCACCAGTGATTTCCGGTGCATAGTTTGTGTTATCCTGAAGAGGTTGATTGGTTAATTTAAAGTGGGAACTGTTCTTGGCCATAGTTGTGGAAACACAAAAGGTAACCACAAGCAAGACAGGAAACAAATGTTTAATCCTAGTGATAAATCCAATTCTCACGGGCTTCGAAACTGCTATAATCCTTAATCCTTCTCTTATCGGGTCACAAAAATAGCAATCTTGGGGTGATTTCAAACCGTTTGGTGCATTAATTCCATTATAAATTGCATTAAGGGTCTGGCAGTGGGATTATGTTTCTGCCAAATTGGTGAAATGTTTCTTTTTGTCTTATTGAATAGCCACCAATCCTTACTGTTAATTAGAAAATGCTGTGTATGCCGGAATATCAGTGAACGAAAGATTGTTTAATGCTTTTTTTTGTGCTAAAAGGCAAAACACTGAAATGATTGAAGATACAAGGATTCGCAAAAAAAAAAGGAGGCCTAAACGAATTGACCTCCTTTTTTTGAATAGCCGCCCGACTATTCAGATTTACAAAAACGACCAGAGGCAACAACATTGTCGGAGTTGTTTGATTTCACCAGATAGGTATAAATGCCTGATTTGAGAAGCCCTACATTCAATTGAGCAGATTGAGAATAATGCTTTGAGCTAGTGTAGTATTCAATTTTGACGGTCTGTCCAACGGCATTAATAATATGTACTTCAAAGTTTGAATCTGTTGTCGGTTCAAACCGGATTTCCATGTTATCACGAACCGGGTTCGGGAACACTCCGGTAGTAGTTTGAACGCCTGAGGCTGCTATTTTTACCGACGGCAGTCGAATTTCTGTTTCAACGGCCATGCCTTGAGCATCAAGTAGCATTCCCTGTTCTTCAAGTTTGAAGCTACCTGTGGCCTCATCCGTGTTTCCAATTCGTGCGCTAACCTCTAAGGTACACAGGAGATCGCCGTAGAAATGCGCTCCGGCTCTTTCCGACTCGTCCATCCAGATTATGCTGATTTGATTGTCGGTGATGGCATAATTCAAGTTGCCATCAGGTCCTTGAACATTGTTTATTGTCAACAGATCAGCAGGGTAGGAGAGGGTAATGCTAAACCCTGACATCAGTTCGCTGTAATTCGAATTAATTGGAATGGAAAGGGTTTCGGTGTTCAGTTGCAGTTGCTCCACTTCCAATCCGGTAACCCTGGCGAGTGATCTTCCTGACGGAAGCCATACGCCTTCAACATCGCCTGATCCGGTTGCCCACACATGGACGGTATCGGCTGCACCAATGGTTCTTGCTGAGGTAAACTCGATCTGAACGGATTCGAATTGCCATTCGCCTACAGGGAAGGGCTGACCCTGAAGAAGATAGTTGATCAGAACGATGAAGTAATCACTCCAGGTAATGGTGCCGCTTCCATTAACATCGGCTGCGGCGAACTCATAATCAGTAAAATCGTAGAGCCCAAACAAATGCATCATGATTAGGAAGGCATCTTGCAGGGTCACCTCGCCCGGGTCAAGCGTTGTTCCTGACGACAAGTAGTAGCTACCATCGGGAATGCTGTCGAAAGCATATTCTCCGTAGTCGTTGGTGATGGTTGATTGAATAAGGTTATTGTTCATATCAAGCAAGTACATGCTTACCTCCGGCATGGGGAACGCGGGGTCATCATGGTAATTAACGGTTCCTACGAGTTGGTTTTGGGCGAAAATTGTTCCAAACCAAAAAAGAACCAAGAGAAATGTTGTTGTTTTAACGATCGTTTTTTTCATGGCTTTTAAATTAAATGATTAAAAAGTTATTGCCTTATATTATATAGTGTGTAATTCGATCGAGAAATTCTACCATTTTTTAGAAAAAAAGTTCATTTTTTTTCATTTTTTTTTCAAAAGAGCCAAAAAAGGCCTGTTTTTAGGATAATTTTGCCGCTTTCAATTGGAAAATTGAGGTGGCCTAAAAGTAAAGGCTGTAAATAGTAAATCGAAAATGAATAGAGAAAGAATACTTAAAAGTACAACCGTTTGGTTGCTGGTCGGAATCGTTTTCCTAAGCTTACAGATGAAAAGTCAGGAAGGATATCGTATCAACCTCAATATAGCAGGAAATGCTGACTCTATGTTGCTAATAACGAACTACTATGGGAGTAAAATAAAAATCACAGATACCGCTAGCAGACAACCTGACGGTAGTTTTTTGATGGAAGGAAAAACTCATCTACCAGGTGGGATATACATGGCAGTAACTCCGGCCAAATCAAAGCTTTTTGAGTTTGTTGTCGGTAAACAGCAAGAATTTACCTTACAGACCGATACGGCAGATTATGCAAAAAACATGGTTGTTGAAGGATCAGAAGAAAACAGGGTTTTTTATGAATACCTGTTGTACAACGAATCTATTTATCAGAAAAATAGGGACTTAGGTGAAGACCTTAAACATGAATCCGATTCTTTGATAATTAAAAAGTTGCGTTCCGAGATGGATTCTCTCAACACACGCTCCATCGATTATAAACTGACTATAATCGGCCAATACCCCGACCTTTTTGTCTCGCGTTTGTTTAATGCCATGCGCGAAATTGAAATTCCTGACAGCATAACCTCCGGACCCGACAGTACAGCAGCCTTCAGATATTATAGAAGACACTATTGGGATTATTTTGATCTGAGTGATTCCACCATGCTGCGTACTCCTGTGATTGCCAACAAGCTGAATCAGTATTTTGAGCAGGTGGTTTTTTTTCATCCTGACTCGGTCGTTTCTGCTATCGATTTGCTAATTTCTAAAGCCAGACCAAATTACGAGATGGTAAGCTTTCTGGTGTGGCACTTCATGTCGGAATACCAAAACCCGAAATACATGGGTTTCGATAAGATTTTCGTGCATTTGGTTGATTCCTATTTCACGAAAGAGTCCATTCAGAACACAACCCCTTCAGTAATGGAAATGCTTACCAACCGGGCCAATATCGTGAGACCGTTGCTGCTCGGCGAACCTGCCCCAAATATGATATTGATAGACACAACTGAAAAACTCACCTCCTTATATAGCTTAAAGGCAAAATATACCCTTGTGTTATTTTGGGATTATGATTGTGGAATTTGTAAACGGGAAATTACCGAACTAAAGAAATTGTATGCTGAAAACCAGTTAGGGATGGAAGTTTTCGCAGTTTCGGTAAATGGCGATTTAGCCAAGTGGAAAAAAGCCATCAACGATCATCAAATGCCTTGGATAAATGTAAATGGAACGAGAAGTGCGACTCCCGACTTTCATGATTTGTACGATATTCACGGCACACCGGTGTTGTATTTGCTCGACAGCGACAAAAAGATCGTGGCGAAACGCATCGGTGCGGAACAGATTCCTGATTTGATTCGGAGTTTGGAGTAGAGAGGGTTTTGCTTTGTGGTTGCCCCAACCAACAAAAATACCCGTAACCTCTAATCGATAATACCAAAAGCTATTTATAAACATTATAAATAGCGGAGTATTAACGTGAAATAAACAATAGGTAGAACATTTTTTTATAATTTTCGTATTTCAACATAATCAGGAATCGGGATATGATTTTTCCGGCACTTTATATCTGGGGGTGTTGGCTTATAGTTCGTTAAAATTTGCACACATGGTTTGTTATTATAACTCTGTCGCGATACATTACCATGATGTGGTGTGTTGTAAACAAGAAAAGTATCAAGTATGAGAAAAATATACTATTTCCCAAATCTCGGAAAACAATTTGCTACCCTTCTCAGCATAGCGGTTCTATTAATGTTTTCCATTTCAGCAAAAGGGCAATGTCCTGTAACGGCTAATTTCATTTATAGTGCCAGCAATTGCACCGAAGTAACATTTGCCAGCCTGGCGTCCTCAACCCCTCCCGGTGTTATTGTCAGCCACAGGTGGGAGTTTGGCGACGGCAATGTGTCAATAGCCGAAGACCCTATTCACGATTACGGTGTCGTCGGAATCTATCAGGTTCTTTATATTGTGGAAGACATTTCCGGCTGTTATGATACGGCAGAACAAACTGTTGCTATAAGCGGTGCTCCACAGGCCACATTCACCAGCAGTTTTAGCAGTTGCAGGTTTTTGGCTGTGAACAATCCGTTTGCCGACCCCACCTATACTTATTTTTGGGACTATGGTGATGGTACTACCTCTACAGCCCACACTCCCTGGGATCATGAGTATGCGTCGGTTGCCATAGAAACTACGTATACCGTTTCCTTTACCGTGTACAACGACAATGGCTGTTCAACTACAGCTACCGAAGACATTGTTATTTACCCTGATATTACGGCTGCTTTCACCTTTAATCCGGATAACAGCTGCTCTTCCATTCCAGTGGCTTTCGATGCCTCCACTTCGGTGGGTGCTCAAAGTTATAGTTGGAGCTTTGGCGATGGAACAGCGGTACAAACAACCTCGAATGCTACCATCGATCATACCTATAATTCATACAACGATGCTGTATGCTCAGCCGATGATGCGTTTACTGCCATACTTATCACTACCAATGACAACCTATGTCAGGCTACAACTGATGACATCGTGACCACTTTAAAGCGTCCTCAACCCCTGTTGCAGGATTTAGATTTGTTAAACCCCTGGTCTAATTGTAATAACAGCCCAACACCTTCAAACCCGGACTATACGCTTACCGTTGACAACATAACAGAGCACATGATCTGTGTTACCACTCTGGACATTGATTGGGGTGATGGCAACTCCGATATCGGACTAACGGATGTCGACTTCCCGCTTTCGCATACTTACACCACGATCGATGCTTTTTCGTTGGTTGTTACAGCTCATGGAACAAACGGTTGCTCGGGCGACACAACCTATTTGGTAGCCAACCAAAGTATTCCCAACAGTGTGGGCATAAATACCGGAGCAAGTACCATTGGGTGTGCACCACAGGAGTTTTGGTTTGAACTTACCGGCTACACAGGAAACTCCTCTGGTACAACCTACACATGGAATTTTGGGGATGGTTCAGCCCCTGTGGTTTGGGATCAGGATCATCCGGTTAGTGTTTCCGATACAGCTTGGCATACGTATGACACCAGCGCATGCGCCATCACAGGATATCCTGACTATGATGTAACTGTTACTGTATCGAATTTGTGTATGACACGCTCCACCTCTGTAAATGGTATATTCGTGCATTCACAACCTAATTTGAGTTATGAGCTACCAAATGATACCGTTTGCTTAAACGAAGAAACCTGCATTATTAACACCAGCGATCCCGGATGGTCAGGTTATGCCTCCTGCTTTAGCGATGCGAATTATACGTGGGATTTCGGAGACGGGACAACAGTCGCCAGCAATACAGGAGATACGGTTTGCCATATCTGGACCATACCTGATACCTATACCGTTTCTCTAACCGGTAGTCTGGCAACCAGTTCGTGTGGCGATGCGGACACTTCTTTTCAGGTGACGGTAACGGGAACACATGCAGGATTTACCTTCGACACGGCTTGTTTCAACATGCCCACCCATTTTACCGATTTGTCTTATTGCTATTCCGATCCAAGTTATTTACCTGATCCTAATATTCCTGTAAATTCATGGTTGTGGGATTTCGGCGACCCGACATCGGGCAGCAACACTTCAATTTTACAGAATCCAACCCATACCTATACCGCTCCTGGCTACTATGAGGTTACACTTACTGTCTCAGGGGTTTTCAGCTGCGATTCCACCATTACGGATACGGTTTATGTAGATGATTTACAGATCGATTCGGCCTTTGTTACCGACATTACTTGTCATGATGTCAACGATGGAACCATTCAGGTGTATTCATCCTTGGGTATCGGAGCACATTCCTATACCCTGACTCCAGGCAGTATTACCAATGCCACAGGTTTTTTTGATAACCTGGCTGCCGGCACTTATACTGTTACATTGGAAGATGATCATGGGTGTAGTGTGTTTAACGACACCCTGACTATTTTAAATCCTGATGCCTTGTTGATTACCATAGATTCGTATACTGATATCACCTGTAATAATTTCAACGATGGAACCATACAGGTAAGTGCCACCGGAGGCACCGGGGTGTTAACTTTTACCCTGAATCCAGGTGGGGTTTCAAATACAACCGGGTTGTTTGAAAATCTGAGTGGTGGAGATTATACTGTTTCAGTAACGGATGAAAACCTCTGTCCTCCGGATGTAACTCCTGTGATACCTATTGTTAACCCGCCTGCGCTGGCATTTACCTCTGTTATCGGAACGGATATTTCTTGTCATAACTTCAATGATGGTCAGATTGAAGCTATAGCTACCGGTGGCACCGGTGTGATAACCTATACGCTGTTGCCAACAGGAACAAGCAATACCACAGGGCTTTTTCCTAATCTCAGTCAGGGTATTTACAATATCATGATTACTGATGTTAATGCCTGTGAGTTGACTTCCTCAGATATAACCATTACTAATCCTCCCGTTGTAGCGATATCCAGTGTTGTTGTTACTGACGTGTCGTGTCATGGTTTAGGCGATGGCAGCATTGATGTGACTGCAAGTGGCGGAGTTGGTACGCTGACTTACACACTTACACCAGGTGCTGTTACTAATACCACAGGGTCATTTGGTGGCTTAGGTGGTGGTAGCTATGAAGTGGTAGTTGAGGACAACAACGGATGTACTGAGACTACTGGAATATTAACACTCACAGACCCGGGTATCATAGAAGTTAATTTTGAACAGGCAACCGACATTACCTGTAATAATGCCAACGATGGAACGATAACTGTTACAGCCATTGGTGGTACAGCTCCTTTATCCTACACACTTGATCCGGGATCAATAACGAATTCCACCGGTATTTTTACCGGTTTGAGTGCAGGAACTTACACCGTGCTTGCAGAAGATGCCAACGGTTGCCCTGCTGACCTAAGTAGCCCGTTAACTGTGGTCAATCCCCCTTTGCTCGAAATTACAGGTGAAGCCAGTACTGACATAACCTGCCACAACGCCAACGATGGAACAATTACCATCACTGCTACAGGTGGAACCGGCGTACGGACTTATACCCTTAATCCTGGTGCTGTCCAGAATACGACCGGAGTTTTTAGCAACCTTGCCGCTAATGACTATACGGTTACAGTGGAGGACGCCAATTTATGTTCGGAAACAAGTGGCCTGATCACGATTGTCAATCCCGATGGTTTCACCATCCAAACCCAAACTGTAACCCAAATAACCTGTAACAATGCCAACGATGGAACGATAACAGTGATTGCTATCGGTGGGACAGGCGGACTTACCTACACCCTAAACCCGGGTGCAGTAACACAGGCCACGGGTTTCTTTAATAACCTGAGCGCAAACACCTATCAGGTGACCGTTGAAGATTTAAACGGATGTACACAGACAACAAGTAACCTGGTAGTTAATAATCCCGCCTTGATAACCATTACCTCAGAAACAAGTTCAGATATTACCTGCCACAATGCCAACGATGGAATTGTGGCGGTTACCGCTTCAGGAGGCACAGGTGCATTGCATTATACCCTGATGCCTGACAATGTGACCCAGATTGGAAACGGAACATTTAGCGGACTGCCGGAAGGTACTTATTATGTAGAAGTTACCGATGACAATGCTTGTCCGTTGGCCACTTCAGGTAATCTTACAGTTACCAATCCTCCAGCCCTCAGCATCGTATCTGAAAGTTCAACCAACAGCACCTGTTTTGGGTGCAACAATGGAACCGTTACAGTTACCGCGACAGGAGGAACAGGCACTTTATTGTATACCTTGAATCCGGGAGGAGTAAGCAATACCACCGGTTCGTTTAACAACCTGAGCCCGGGTAGCTACACGGTGACCATAACCGACGACAACAGCTGCAACCTGGTTTCATCTGCGCTGTTGGTAACCGAGCCGGGAGACTTTTTCTTTGTGTTGGAAGCTTCAACCGATATGAGTTGTCACAATGTAAATGACGGAACTGTTTCCGTAGCCGTATCGGGTGGCGTAGCTCCTTATACTTACACGCTAAATCCGGGTAGCGTGGTACAGGCTGTTGGCGATTTCACCGGATTGTTGGCAGGTATTTATACTGTGACCGTAGTGGACGACAATGGCAACAGCATTACCAGCAACAACCTCGAAATCGTGAACCCGGATATCGTTCTGATTATCACAGAACAGTCTATCGATATAAGTTGTAACAATGCTGACGACGGGGTTATTGATGTAACGGCGACAGGTGGTACAGGCGTGCTCACCTATACCTTGCAACCTCCCGGAGCGGTTCAGCCCGACGATGGAATGTTTACCGGGTTGGCTGCGGGCACTTATTTTGTGACCGTTGTTGATGCAAACGGATGTCCGATGGCCCAAAGTTCAGATTTAACTGTCCTAAATCCTGATCCATTGGTTATTCTTTCGGAAACTTTTACAGATATAACCTGTCATAACTATGATAATGGAACGATCAGCGTAGCCGCCACAGGAGGTACAGGTGTGCTTACCTACTACCTGATGCCATCGGGAGTGTTTAACAGTACGGGTGTTTTTAACAACCTGGCAGCAGGGAGTTATTTTGTAACTGTTGAAGACGAAAATGGTTGCAACATCAATGGATCTACTTTTACGTTAACCAATCCAGATGGTATAACTACCTCTGTTTTACAAACCAATATTACTTGTAACGGCGATGATGACGGTACAATTACCATCACCGCTTCAGGAGGCACAGGTGTTCTATCCTATTCACTTGATAACGGGTTCTCGTTTTCACCTGCCAATTTCTTCGATAATCTGACCCCTGACACCTATATTGTAGTGGTACAGGATGCCAGCGGGTGTCAGACACCTGGTGAAGCGATTGTCATTACCCAACCGGATGTTCTGCAAATAACCTCGTTTATCAATACCAACACCACCTGTTTTGGTTGTGTAGATGGAACGGCTGAAGCCATTGTTTCAGGAGGAACAGCACCGTACACCCATTTATGGTCTAATGGAACTACTGATAACCCTGCCATAGGGCTGGCCGCAGGAACTTATACAGATATTGTTACCGATGCACATGGATGTATCACCTCTGCCGATGTAACCATTACCGAGCCACTGCCCATGTCATTGACGACCGACTCGTTTGATGCTTTATGCTTTGGAAGCAGTACAGGGTGGGTGTCTGCCACCGTCTCGGGAGGAACGGCTCCATATACCTACGAATGGCGTCTCAACCCAAGCCCACTTGTTATTGGTACCAGCGATGTCTTGAGCAACCAGCCAGCCGGGACTTATACTGTCACGGTGTATGATTTTTACAACAATAGCCTCTCAACTGATGTAACCATAAACCAGCCGGATATCCTTGCTCTTGCTTTTGCCTTTAGCGATACGGTATGTTTTGGAGCTACCGATGGTTGGGCAACGGTTACGCCAACAGGAGGTGTTCCACCTTATTCTTATGCATGGAACGATCCGGCCGCATCTGTAACACCTGATATCACTGGTCTTGCGGCTGGAATTTACGATGTCCAGGTTACCGACCAAAACCTGTGTCAAACCAATGGTCAGATTGAAATTATTGAAAACCCTGAGCTTTTTATTAATGTAACCACCGACGATGCAATTATCTGCTCTGATCAAAGTACACAACTTACAGCTACCCCTTCTGGAGGCACTTCACCCTACATCTCGTACTTGTGGAGTCCGGCTGCTTCACTCGACGATCCGGCCTCGCCCACACCTACAGCTTCTCCTACTGTTTCAACCACCTATGCGGTAACTGCCACCGATGTAAGGGGGTGTTCGGTTGCCGGCGATGTGCTGGTAGAGGTGCAACCATCACCAACTGCCTTGATGACCTACCATAATCCTTGCGCTAGCAACGTGGTTTATTTTTTCGATCAGTCGACTGCCAATGGCGATGTAATTATTGCTTATCTGTGGGACTTCGGCGATGGGAATTACTCTACCAACCAAAATCCTTTAAACTACTATGAGCCTATTGGGGCAAGTTACAATGTGTCGCTTACAGTTGTCAACAACAACGGATGCACCGACACGTATACCGAAACTATCTTTATCAATCCTTCGTTAGGAGCAGATTTTACTGCTAACCTTGTATGTCACGGTGATTCAACTGAATTTGTTGACACAGCCATCCTTCCGGCAAGTATCGTGGCATGGGATTGGGATTTTGGTGATGGCACAACATCATCTTTGCACAATCCAAAGCACAAATACCTTTTGGCCGGAACATACAATGTTTCGCTTACCATCACCGATAATAACGGATGTCAGGAATACGTGAGCCACCTGATTGAAGTGAACCCCTTGCCTGTTCCGGCTTTTCTTGCCCAAACAGATTGCTTGGGAGACCTGACCATTTTCACCGACTTGTCGCAAGATCCCTCATCAGTTATTGATTCCTGGAGCTGGGATTTCGGAGATCCGGGTTCGGGCGTTGATAATTTTTCCAACCTTCAACACCCCACTCATTTGTACAGCCTTCCCGGCGACTATGATGTGACACTGGTAATTACTAATTTAAATGGATGTAGTGATACCTTGGTTCAAACCACTACAATACATCCCGATCCTGCGGCTTTATTTGTTGCTGACAGCGTGTGCTTTGGTAGTCCGACACATTTTACTGATTTGTCGAGTGTGGCCACAGGACAGATTGTAAGCTGGACCTGGGATTTTGGTGACGGATCAACAGCTTCTAACCAGAATCCAAGCCACTTGTATGCCATCGCCGGAAAATATCTTGCCGTCCTGGAGGTAGGAAATACCAATGGTTGTACAGCACAATATGCCGATAGTATTTGGGTTCATCAACAGCCTTCGGCGGATTTTATTATCCCGGATTTGTGTGTGAACCAAACTGGTATGTTTCTGGATGCCTCCGTAGAAGCTGATACCACTATTGTTTCATGGCTTTGGAACTTCGGTGATGGGGCTACGAGCACGCTTCAAAATCCCGAACATGCCTATGCCTTCAGCAGTACCTTCGCTGTGCGACTGGAAGTTACTGACGCCAATGGCTGTACCGATGCCCTTGTACAAAATGTAAACATCGATCCGCTGCCTTTCGTTGATTTTGATTATTCTATCGCTACTTGTGCCAACGACATTACTTCTTTCACCGATCTTTCAATAGCCAACGCTACTGGAATATCCAGCTGGCTCTGGGATTTTGGCGATGGAACAACCTCCTCAGATCAAAACCCTGATCACTTGTTTGCTACTTTTGGCAGTTACAACGTGACCCTGACCGTAATAAACACCAATGGTTGCGTAAATAACCAAACTCAGGTAATAGATATTGCGAGTCCGCCAACGGCCGATTTCACCTTTACTGCCGGATGTATTGGCGTAACTACTCAATTTACCGATGAAACTACACTGTTGTCAGGCTCAATTATTGATTGGGAATGGGATTTTGGCGACCCACTTACCGGGCCAGGCAATATTTCGTTTGCGCAAAATCCAACCCATGTGTTTAGTGGTGTTGGAATGTACACGGTTACCTTAATCGTTGTTTCCTCGGATTTGTGTAGTGATACCATTCAAAAAACCGTTGAGGTCTTTACTCCTCCCACGGCCGATTTTACGGCCACTCAGACCTGTTTGGGTCAGATGGCGCAATTTACCGATACCTCCATTGCCGGCGATGCACCAATAACCGATTGGTATTGGAATTTCGGCGATGCCACTTATTCTATCGAACAAAACCCTGATCATCAATATAGCAACTCTGGTCAGTATGTTGCTTTTTTAACTGTTACCGATGCCAATGGCTGTTCTGTTACCATCGATCATTTGGTAACAGTATATGCCTTGCCCACACCTCAATTTATTTATGAGCATGCTTGCGAAAATACCGTTGCTCACTTTACTGATTATTCGGTAGGGGCAGGAGCAAGTATCACCGACTGGTTCTGGGATTTTGGTGATCCTACAAGCGGAGCTGCCAATTTCTCCACTTTGCAAAATCCGAGCCATGAATTCACTGTGGCTGGAACCTATCCTGTTACTTTATCGGTAACCAATATGAATGGATGCCAGAACAGTCAGGTAATCGATGTCGTTGTTGAACCAGGTCCTGTGGCTGATTTTATCTGGGATTCTGTTTGTTCAGGAAGTGCAACTTACTTTATTGATCAGTCCTATTCTCTGGGAAGCCCGATAACAGACTGGTATTGGAATTTTGGCGATGGCTCTACTTCTGTGCAGCCAATGCCGGTGCACACTTTCGCCTCACCGGGTGTCTACAATGTGGCTTTAAGTGTAACCATCGCCAATGGATGCGTTGCTCAGGTTGTACATCAGGTGATTATAGAAGATGGTCCTGTGGCAGATTTCAGTTATGTTGACCCCACTTGTACTCTAGATGCCCTTCAATTTACAGACCTTTCATCAGTGTCAGGACTAAGTGCTATCAATAGTTGGTACTGGGAATTTGGGGATGGCAGCAATTCAACGGACCAAAACCCCACACACTTTTATAGTGTGCCCGGCACTTATCAGGTTTCTCTTACCGTTGAGAACACCAATCTATGCAGTAGTACTATCACGAAATCAGTGATATCAGCCGTGGCTCCAGTGGCTGATTTTACCTTTAGTTCCAACACTTGCGACACAATTTTCTTTAACGACATAAGCGCCCTGGCAGGAGGTAATATCATTTCGTGGAATTGGAATTTTGGCGATCCGCTTTCAGGAAGTGAAAACTTTTCAACCCAACAAAACCCCTTCCACCTGTTTAGTCAAACTGGAACCTATTTGGTTGAGCTTATCGTAGTAAGTGATGGTGGATGTGGTGATACAGCCTATCATTCTGTCACCATAAGTCAGCCGGTGGCCGATTTCGACATTATAAACAACGGAGATTGCGCCAATGCGCCTATCGGGTTTGCTGATCTGAGTTTCTCCACCGGAGTAGCTGTCACCAATTGGCTTTGGGACTTTGGTGATCCCGGATCAGGAACGGCCAACACCAGTACACTTCAAAATCCAACACACGCATTTTCTTCAGGAGGAGTGTTTAGTGTTACGCTCACCATTACGGATGCGAATGGGTGTAGCGCTCAGATTTCACAAAATGTAACGACTCTCGACTCGCCCACCGCGGCTTTTAACAGCAATGCAACTTCCGGCTCAAGCTGCCAGAACAGCGAAGTTCAGTTCTTTGATTTATCTGCTTCGCCTGGAAGCCCGATAAATGAGTGGGTATGGAATTTTGGTGATGGATCACCTGACGTAGTGGTGGTTGCTCCCGATAGTCCGGATGTTGTTCACACCTTTTCTAATACAGGAACTTTTATGGTTACACTTTCGGTGACAAATGGAAATAGCTGTTCCGATGTCTTTAGCCAGAATGTGACCGTTTCCAGCCCTGATTTTATTACCGATTTCACCTACACCATCGACTCCTGCCTCACGGCACAGTTCACCGACCTGAGCACACCCCCACCGGGATACTACCTGGTTGAGTGGTACTGGGAATTTGGCGACGACAGCACGAGCACCTGGCCTAACCCGCGCCACAG
>JGI10211J34971_10002517_pt1 | contig 14904 bp, 17 predicted proteins | sample Etolagsediment_FD_34971 | JGI IMG/M metagenome (IMG submission 34971) | reverse complement strand
ATTATGATTTTCAACATAAAGATGTTTAATTTCTGCTTGATAAACTTTATAACCAAGCAAAATAGCCTCTTCCATCATAAAAATAGATGTATCTTTATCAGGTTTGAGCTCTCTCATAGGATCTGTGATGAAAAGTACTTTTTTGACCATTGTTAAATCTTATCAAAATGATTTTGAATTAATGATGCTACCACAATAGGAGCGGTCTCTGCTCTAAGAATATTTTTTGATAATAATTTAAAGCTAAAGTCTTTTTCTTTCATGAGTTTTAGTTCAGCATCTGAGAATCCAGACTCTGCTCCAGTAATTACAAAAATGTTATTTGAATTTATAGAGCTTGTATTGAAAGAATCTTTTGCCTCAACATCAAATACAAATATTTTTGAACTCTGATCGATTTTTAATAAAGCTTCTCCTAACGATGATGAAAAGCTTGTTTTTGGAAGAAGGTTTGCACCACACTGTTTACATGCGGAAATAATAACTTCTTCTGATTTATTATAAATTTTTGATGAATCTTTTTTTGCAATACTTTGATCGATTAAATCAGGTTTATAAAAAATAAACTCTGAAGCGCCAACTTCACATAGTTTTTGAATCATAAACTGAAAATTTTCTTTTTTAATTAAAGGTAATACAAAGCCGAGTCTAGTATTAGAGATTTCATCTATTTTGATATTTCCAATCCTCTCAAGGGAAACCGATGAGCGAGCAACTTCAATTATCTTACATATCGCTGAGGATCCAAAACCATCAAACACTTCAACTTCATCATTAATAGATAGTCTAAGAACTTTTGATAAGTGCATTGATTGAGCGTGATCTAATTGAAATACGCTCTTTGTTTCTGATACTGATTTACAATATATTCTATGAATTCTCACATATTTATTATAGCTATAGGTTAAGCATAAATGTCAGAGATAAATCTTTTATTAGTAAGGCATGGGGAAGCTGCAGAAAACTGGGGCACTCATCCTGATCCCGGTTTAAGCGATCGGGGAATACAGCAATCGACTTCATTGCTAGATAATAACATGGTCAAAACATTAGACTCCTTTACCTTTGTTTCAAGCCCAAAGCTCAGAGCAAGGATGACAGCAGAACCTTTGATAAAAAAATTTAATAAGAAATTAATAATTGATGACACATACTCTGAAATTCCTTCAACCAACATTGAAAATTCTAAAAAGAAAGCCTGGTTAAAAGATATTATGAATTCAGACATAAAAGATTTACCTAAATTTGTTGAAATTTGGCGCAGCAAAATCATCAATCACACTTTGAGCATCCATCAAGATACGATTATATTTACTCATTTTATGGTTGTGAATGCTCTATTAAGTTCTTTGCTAAACAAAAAGCAAATCATGTGTTTTTATCCTGATTATGTATCTATATCTAAGGTTACTTTCAACAATGATGAAGTTAAAAGTATCACTATTGGTGATGAGAAAAAAACACTCATAAATCTCTAAAAATCTATTGAGCAATTTTTAAACAAATGTAAACTGATATTTCATCTAATTTATTTAAAGAAATTCGATTTGGGAAATAAAAAAAAATCATTTGATAGCTATTCAAAAAAGCCACTTAAAGATGAGGTTAGAAAAGCTATGAAAAGATATTTCGCACAACTAGATCAAAAAAATATGCCAATTGATGTTTATCAGCTTGTACTCAATGAGGTCGAGCCCCCTCTCTTAAATGCTGTGATGAAATTTGCAAATAATAATCAATCAAAAGCTGCAAGAGTTCTGGGAATAAACAGAACAACGCTTAGAACAAAACTAAAAAAATACAACATAAAATAATGCATCCTATAAAACCTAAAACTGCTCTTATTAGCCTTTCAGATAAAACAGGCCTTGAAGAGCTAATTAAATTTCTAATTTCAAAAGATGTAAAAATACTATCTACAGGAGGTACCTACAAAGCGATAAAAGAAATTACATCTGAAGTAATTGAGGTCTCTGATTTTACTGGATTTGAAGAAATGATGAACGGAAGGGTTAAAACATTGCATCCAAAGATTCATGCAGGAATTCTTGCAAGACGAGATCAAGACATGGAAGTGCTTCAAGAAAGAGGCTATGAGACGATTGATTTGGTTGTAGTTAATCTTTATCCATTTAAAGAAACCATTGCCCAAGGTTGTTCTTTTGATGAGGCAATTGAAAAAATAGATATTGGCGGTCCAACTATGATCAGGTCAGCTGCCAAAAATTTTAAGGACGTTGCTGTTGTGTCAAACCCTTCTGATTATTCAAGGCTAATTGAGGAATGGAAAAATGGTAATGGCATTTCATATGACTTAAGAAAAGAATTATCTCAAAAAGTATTTGAGACAATGGCTGATTACAATCTTTCTATCTCAAATTATCTAAAAGAAGAATCTGATAACTCAATGCCAAATTATAGTTTTGAGAAAAGTTCTTCTTTAAGATATGGAGAAAACCCTCATCAAACGGCAAACCTTTTTACCTTCTCTAATTTGCAACACAAAAACATCGCTAATGCTGATATCTTGCAAGGCAAAGAATTATCTTATAACAACATAGTAGATGCTGATGCAGCTTGGGAATGTGTTCGAGCATTTGACGATCCTGCTTGCGTAATTGTTAAACATGCAAATCCTTGCGGAGTTGCCGAATCAGACAATATCTATGGTGCTTATGATTTAGCATTTAAGACAGATCCCACTTCAGCATTTGGTGGAATAATTGCTTTAAACAGAACTTTGGATACTAAAACAGCGGAAGAAATAAATTCAAGGCAATTTGTTGAAGTTATTTTAGCAACTGATTACGAAGAAGGTGCGCTGGCTGAATTTGCCAAAAAGAAAAACGTCAGAGTTCTAAAGGTTGACCTTGAGCAAGACAACCCTTATCCAGGAATGATTAAAAAAGTCTCTGGAGGAATTTTAATTCAATCAGATGATAACTATGTTGTTCCTACAGAAGACTTAAAATGTGTTACAAAAAGAGAACCTACACCAGAAGAGTTAAACGATTTAATGTTTGCTTGGAGAGTTGCTAAGTTCGTTAAAAGTAATGCCATAGTTTATGTAAAAAATCGACAGACAATAGGTATCGGTGCTGGCCAAATGAGCAGAGTTATTAGTGCTGATATTGCAAACTTAAAAGCTAAAGAAGAAGGGTTAGAGGTTAAAGGTGCTTCTATGGCTTCTGATGCATTTTTTCCTTTTAGAGATGGTATAGATAAAGCTGCTTCAAGTGGAATCTCTTCAATTATCCAACCAGGCGGCTCGATAAGAGATGAGGAAGTGATTGCTGCTGCAAATGAAAACAACATTGCGATGGTATTTACAAACACCAGACACTTTAGGCACTAATGAAAGTTTTAATCATTGGCTCAGGCGGAAGAGAACATGCCCTAGCATGGAAGTCTTCACAAGATGACGCAGTGACCAAAGTTTTTGTTTGTCCAGGTAACGCTGGAACCGCATTAGAAGAAAAGTTAGAAAATATTTCACTAGATTTAAATAACTTTGAGGAAATAGCAGATTTTTGTAAAAACGAGAATATTGCTCTTGTAATTATTGGTCCTGAGCAGCCTCTTGTTATGGGTATGTCTGATTATCTTCAAGCCAAGAATATTAATACATTTGGCCCTTCTGAAGCTGCTGCTCAACTTGAAGGCTCAAAGACTTTCTCAAAAGATTTCTTTGTTAAGTATGGAATACCTACAGCAGGCTATGCAGCTTTTGATTCTTTTGATGCAGCACTTATGCACCTTGATAAGATTGAATTTCCTACTGTTGTTAAGGCTGATGGTCTAGCAGCTGGTAAAGGTGTGATTATTTGCAATACAAAGAATGAAGCCGTCAATGCTCTTAAAAGTATCTTTAAAGATCAAGCATTCGGAGAGGCTGGAAGTAGTGTTGTGATAGAAGATTTTTTAGAAGGAGAAGAAGCTAGCTTCATAGCTGTTGTAAGTAAAGATAAAATTATCCCTCTGGCCACAAGTCAAGATCATAAAGCCGTGGGTGAAGGTGATGTTGGCCTTAATACAGGTGGCATGGGTGCATATTCTCCTGCTCCAATAGTAGATAAAAAAATGCATCAAAAAATTATTGATGAGGTTATGACCCCAACAATGCATGGTCTTATTTCTGAAGGTTCNCCCTACTTGGGATTTTTATATGCAGGTTTGATGATTAAAGATGGTGAAATAAAAGTTCTAGAATTTAACTGCAGATTTGGAGATCCTGAAACTCAACCAATTTTATTAAGACTTAAATCAAGCTTGGTGGAACTTTGTTTAGCTGCTATACACGATGAACTTGAATCTCATGAGATTGAATGGACTGAAAAACATTCTTGTGGAGTGGTAATTGCATCACAAGGTTATCCTGAAAGTTATGAATCTAATAAATTAGTTTCACTTCCTAATAATACCGAAAACGAAACAAAACTATTTCATGCCGGAACAAGGCTTTCTAACAATGAAGTTTTAACATCTGGTGGAAGAGTTTTTTGTGCAACAGCTTTAGGTGATAACTTGAAGGAAGCACAAGCTAAAGCATATAATCTTGTCGACCAAGTATCCTTTGAGGGTGCTTTTTTTAGAAAAGATATTGGTTTTAAAGGAATTAAATGAGCTTAGTGAATAACATTGTTAATGAATTTGATATTGCATTAAAAACGCTGTCAAATAAAAAATCAGGCACTGGAAGAGCTTATCCTGCAGACTCGGTTCAAGATAATACCGAAAGCCTTTCCCAAAAAGAAAAAGATTTATCAATACAAATGATGAGGGTTAACCTCGCTGGAGAGGTCGCTGCACAAGCTTTATACAGAGGACAAGCTCTTGTATGCAAAGATCAAAAAATAAAAGAGCATTTAATTGAAGCTGGAGAAGAAGAGACGGATCATCTTGTATGGTGTAAAAAAAGATTAGAGGAACTTGATGGTAAAGAATCATTACTTAATCCATTGTGGTATGCAGGTTCCTTTGCAATAGGTGCAATTTTTGGAAGATATGGAGAAAAAGTAAGTTTAGGCTTTGTTGAGGAAACTGAAAAACAGGTAGTAGCACATTTAGATAAGCACCTTAATAAAATATCTTCAAAAGATAAAAAAACAATTGAAATTCTTAAAACTATGAGAGCTGATGAAGATGCACATGCCCAGCAAGCTGTTGAAAACGGTGGAGAAGAGTTAAAGATACCTACAAAAAAGATAATGAAATATACCGCCAAGGTAATGACATCAACAAGTTCACATATTTAAGCCTGCTTCATTTGCTGCCACTTAACCGGAACGCCCTCAAGCTTATACCTATTGGATTCTTCTCTTAATTTATCAAATTCTGTTTTAGACGAATACACAGTAACTATTAACGCATTTTGCTTATTGGCTGTAATTCTAAGTACCCTACCCATTCTTTGAATTCTTTGTCTTTTCGATGAAGATGCGCTTAATATCATTGCTCCATCTGCTTCTGGCATATCGAATCCTTCATCAAGAGCTGTACAGCTTACCAATACATTTAATTTACCTTTTTTAAAATTATTTAAATTTTCTTCCCTCTCAGCGTTGTCTAAATCAGTATTATAAATTGCTGATTTATATCCTTTAGAATTAATAATTTTATTAAACTCTTTTGCCTGTTTTTTATTTTCTGTAAAAACAATCCAACTATCTCTTTTATGTTTCTGAAGTAACTCAATTCCAAAGGGAATTCTATTTTTAGAATTTTTTACCATTCTAGCTCTATTAAAAATTAACATTTTTAACGGGTAGTCATTCATATCATTTCCGCCAATTGTAGCTGCCCTTCTTTGAATGCTCTTTGTAAACTTCTTATATTTTTCTTCTTCATCAGGGGTCATTGCTGCATAGGCATATAAAAGTTTGAAGTTAACTATTACCTCGTCTTCTCTTGCATCTATATAGTCATAATCAAAGATAATGTCTCCAAGTATTTTCCTAATAATGATATAAAAATTATCGTCATAATCTCTTTCAGGTGTTGCTGAAAGGCCTAAAGTTGCGTGCCAATTATTTGTTAGAACCTCTCCTCTTTTCTCAGTACCGATTTTGTGACACTCATCAACAATTAGAAGAGTTTTTGATGCATTAAATTGTTCAATAATATTTTTTACAGAATCAATAGTAGATATGTTTATTCTTGAAAGTTTTTCTAAATGTTCTCCGCCTCCGTTTAAAGCAATTTCATTTTCATTAAAATCTTTTTGCAACCCTTCGTACCATTGATCTAATAAAGCTATGGAGGGAACGACAATAAAAATTGAATGATCTTTGTTTTCTTCTAGATACTTAGTTAAACAATGGATGGCAAAAACGGTTTTACCGCCTCCTGTAACTACTTTAACAATACCTCTTTTTTTTGCCCACCAAAGGGGAAATGCTTTTGCTTGCCACTCTCTAAGCTTCAAGCAAAATCTCCTCTCATAAGGCTCTCGCCAATAAGAAATACATGAATGTTATTTTCTTTGAGCAAATCAATGTCTGATTGATTTTTAATTCCAGACTCAGCAACAAAAATATTGCCTGCTTGAAATTCTCCCCTGAGATTAATGGAATTATTTAAATCAACCTCAAAGGTTTTTAGATTTCTATTATTTACTCCAATAATGGCGTTCTTGTATGCCTGAACTCTTTTTAACTCATCTAAATCATGCACTTCGATTAAGTAATCTAGCTTCAATTTTTCTGCTAAATTAACAAAATCTTTTATTTGAACATCATCAAGAACACTTGCTATAAGAAGAATGCAATCGGCGCCTATTAATTTAGCTTCATAAATTTGATACTCATCTACCGTAAAATCTTTTCTTAGTATTGGCAGATTGGTTATCTTTTTTACATCCTTAAGGTATTCAACACTTCCTTGAAAGTAGTCTTCTTCAGTAAGAATTGAGAGCGCTGAAGCACCAAAAGATTCATATTCTTTAGCTTTTTTTACTGGGTCAAAATTGTTGTCTATTATGCCTGCGCTGGGCGAAGCTTTTTTTATCTCTGCAATGATAGCTTGGTCTTTACCAATTATATTATTCTTAAAATTTGCTTTAGGAAGCTCTGTTTTTTTTAGTTGATCCAAAATATTTTCGACAGGTAAGTCTATCTTTTTTTGGACTAGTTTTGTCTTAGTGTTTTCAACAATTTCATCAAGAATAGTCATTAGATATTTGAGACCCTTACATAGGCCGCTAATTTGTCAGCAGCTTTTCCATTATTCATTAAATCAAATGATAGCTCTACTCCCTCACTTATTGAGCCTACCTTTCGAGCAATATAAAGCGCAGCACCAGAATTGAGAGCAATCATATCTTGAACTGCAGATTTTTCTCCAGCAAAAGCTTCTTGAACCATCCTTAAACTTTCTTCAGATGATTGAGCAGCAATATCCTCAAATGGAGCAGAGGCTATTCCAAAATCTTCAGGACATATTGCATACTCATTTATTTTAAAATCTTTGTATTCGGATACATTCGTAGGGCCGGTTATGCTTATTTCATCCAAACCATCCTCTCCATGAACGACCAAGACATGCTCCATATCTAAATTTTTTGCAACTCTTGAAAAGGTATTTAAAAGACTATTATCATAAACTCCAATTATTTGTCTTCTTGCCCCGCAGGGGTTGGTATGTGGTCCCAATAAATTAAATATTGTTTTCTTGCCTATTCGTTGTCTTGCTGGCATTACGTATTTCATTGATTCGTGGTGCAAGGGTGCAAAAAGAAAGATAAAGCCAACCTGATTAAATACATTTAGCAATTTATTTCTATCATGAGATATATCTGCACCTGCTTCTGTTAGAAAGTCAGCACTACCCGATTTGCTAGAAATAGCTTTATTTCCATGTTTTGTTATAGATGCTCCACCAGCAGCAGCAACAAAAGATGAAGCGGTTGAGCAATTAAAAGTATGGAGTCCAGTTCCTCCAGTACCACATGTGTCTATGTGGGTTCCATCTCCAATGTCAAACTTAAGAGATTTTTCTCTCATAACAGTTGCCGCAGCTGTTATTTCTGGCTCTTTAATACCTTTTTCGTTTAAGGCTAGAAGAAAACTTTCTATGTCATTATCTTCGACTTCACCACACATAATATGATTTACAACATCCTGCATTTCTTGATTTGNAAGATCTTCCTTTCGATTTAACTTGTTAAGAATCTCTTTAATCATAACTCTAAAAAATTTTTAATAAGCCTCATGCCATGGTCTGTTTCAATAGATTCGGGATGAAATTGAACTCCATAAATCGGTTGATCTTTATGTTGAACAGCCATTATAACATCTGGGTTTTCTTCTAGGACTGCAGTAATTTCTAGCTCGTTTGGCAAAGAATCTTTTTCTATTACAAGACTATGATAACGAACCACTGAATAGGGACTCTCTATACCATTGAAAATGCCATCTTGAATATGTGAAATTTTAGATACCTTTCCATGAATAATCTCTGGTGCTTTTATAATTTTTCCCCCAAAAGCAGATCCTATAGATTGATGTCCAAGACATACTCCAAGGATTGGAACTTTTGCTTCTTGAATTAACTTTACAGATATTCCCGCTTCTTTTGGCGTACAAGGCCCTGGTGAAATTACTATTTTTTCAGGATTAAGATCCTCAATTCCTGCTATTGAAATTTCATCGTTTCTAACAACCAATACTTCCTTGCCGCATTCACCAACATAGTGGACAAGGTTATATGTGAAACTATCATAATTATCGATTACCAATATCATGAGATCATTTCCAGTGCGTCTATAAAAGCTTTAGATTTTTGAATACACTCCAACCATTCATTTTCTGGGACTGAGTCAGCAACTATTCCAGCTCCAGCACCTACATGAATTTTGTTATCTTTTATAACAGCAGTTCTTATAGCAATTGCTGTATCTACATTTCCATTCCAAGAAATATATCCTATAGCACCACCGTATATACCTCTAGAGCTGGGCTCTAATTCATTGATTATTTCTATTGCTCTAATTTTTGGTGCGCCAGACAAAGTCCCTGCAGGCAATGAAGCTTTTAGTGCATCAAGATAATCCATATCCTTTAAAAGAGTACCCGTCACATTTGAGACTATGTGCATGACATGAGAATATTTTTCAATAACCATTTTATCTGTCACTTTTACTGAACCTATTTCTGAAACTCTGCCAACATCATTTCTTCCTAAATCAATTAGCATCAAATGTTCAGCCAACTCTTTTGGATCATTTAACAAATCTTCTTCGTTTTGCTTATCCTCTTCTTTGTCTTTACCCCTCTTTCTTGTTCCAGCAATTGGCCTTAGTGTCAATTGTGTATTTTCAAGTCTCACCAAAATCTCAGGCGAGGATCCTACAACCTGACATTCTTCAAGATCTAAATAATACATATAGGGAGATGGATTAAGCTCTCTTATGGCTCTGTATAAATGAAAAGGATTTAAATCAAACTTAGAGTAAAAATCTTGAGCTAGAACAACCTGAAATACATCGCCTTCTTTAATATAATTTTTAATTTTACTTACTGCATCTAGGTATTCTTCTTTTTTAAAATTTGATTCAAAATGCATAAAGCCATTTGGTTCCTTAAATTTTAATTCTTCTAGATTAGAACTAGATGAAAAGCTTGCCTTCATTTCATTTATTCGTTCTTGGACAACTTCATATGAGTGCTTGGATGGGTCAGCATTAAATACAACTTGTGCAGAATTTTTAAAATTATCATATACAACTAATTTCTCTGCCTTAACTAAAAAAATTTCAGGCATGTGTTTCTTAAATTTAGACTCTTTGGATGGAAGGTCTGAAATTCTTTTTTCAGCATATCGCGCACTCTCATATGCGAAAAAACCTACGTACCCTCCATGAAATCTTGGCATATTATTCATAACAGGCGATTTAAAACTTGATGTAATTTTTTGTATCTCGCCTAATGGGTCATCTGAAGTGAAAGAAGTTGCCTTCTTATCATTGTTTAGTTGAACGACATCCCCAGTAACCTTGATAGTCTCTAAACAATCAAATCCAATAATTGAGTACTGTGACCACCTATCCCCACCTTCAACAGACTCAAGTAGAAATGAGTTATTCAATTTTGATATCTGAGAATATAAAGTTAAAGGTGTTTGATCTTCAATAGGCAAATCTTCAATAACAGGAATAATGTTAAACCCTGAATCAATGTATGCTTGAAACTCTTCTTTATTTAGCATTTTGTATAACGGTGCTTATGTTAATAAAGTCGCCAACATGAAATCCATTTTTTTTAAACCAGCCTTTATTTACTTCCAATGCGTATAAAACAGGCTTTTTAGAGCATACTGACTTCCTTGATAAGGGCACCATATCATAAATACCTATTATTTCACCCGTATCTTCAATATAAGCAACACTTAATGGTATTGAAGTATTTTTCATCCACATGCATTGAATTTTTTTTCTGTCCCACGCAAATATCATGCCACTATCATCAGGCAAGCTCTTTCTGTACATTAAGCCAGTTTTTCTTTCTTCAAGACTAGAAGCAATTTCTATTTGTGATAAATATTTTTCTAGAAAAATAAAGCCTTTACCTTCAGCAGAAATATTTAAAGAAATTAAAAAAGAAAAACTAAGTAATTTGAGCGCGGAGCGTGCTAATGGTCTGCTCATAATTATCAGTATTGAAGATAGCTGATCCAGCTACAAATGTATCAGCTCCTGCTTGTGCTGCAAGATTTATAGTATCGTTGTTAATTCCTCCATCAACCTCAAGGCGAATATCTTTACCTGTTTCATCTATCATTTTTCTAACTTTTTTAATTTTATCTAAAGAGCCATGAATAAATGATTGGCCACCAAACCCAGGATTAACACTCATTATTAAAACTAAATCTAAATCTTCAATTATGTCTTCTAATACATCTAATGAAGATGCCGGATTAAAAACTAAGCCGGCTTTGCAGTTTTGATCTTTTATTGCATGAATTGATCTATGAACATGCTTTGAAGCTTCTGGATGAAAACTAATTAAATCAGCGCCAGCTTCTATAAAGCTTTGTGCTAATTCATCAACAGGGTCTATCATTAAGTGAACATCAATAAACTCTTTTACACCAAAATCTCTTAAGGACTTACATACCATAGGCCCAATAGTTAAATTGGGTACATAATGATTATCCATAACATCAAAATGTATCCAATCTGCTCCAGCATTAAGAACATTTTTTACCTCTTCACCTAGTGTTGCAAAATTAGCGGATAAGATTGACGGTGCAATAATATAATTACTTTGATTCATGATCTAATTTTCGTCTTTATAGGTTTTATTAGCAAGCTCTAAACGATCAATGGTACCTGCATCTATCCAGGTAGAGTTTGAAAGTTCACCAGTAACTTTATTTTTTTTTATGTACTCAATAAGAATAGATTTCCATATATCAAATGGTGCATCTTCTATTTTTAATCCATCAAATATTACTGGATTGATAATCGATATGCCGCTCCATGTGAATTGATTTGAATTGTTGCTAATGAATACTGTGCCAGCATTAAGAGAAAAATCCCCATCAACATTATGATCAGGATTTTCTACACCAACCAAATGGGCAATATCTACATTCTGCCTTATATTCTTTAAATTGATTTGATGATAAATGTCAGCATTGATAAGCAAAAAAGGACCTTTTCCAATCAATCCAATAGCATTAAGAACTCCTCCTCCTGTTCCAAGAGGGATCTTTTCTTCAGAAAAACTAATATTTATATTTGGAAAAATTTCTAAAACATGTTTTTTAATCATGCTCCCAAGATAGGAGACATTAATTATGATATCGTTGAATCCTGCGGCTAACAAAGCATTNATATTCCTTTCGATGAGNGTTTCATTNCCAATTTTTAATAATGGCTTTGGCAAACTNTCTGTAAGCGGCATCATTCTTTTGCCATATCCAGCTGCAAGAATCATGGCCTTCATAAAGCCTTTAACTCCTTATGTAGTTTTGNCATAACAGNAGAACTTAAATGCTCTTTTAAAGACATAAACTCATCATTGGGTATTAAATTAATTAAATTTTTAAGAATTCCAGGCAAATCATTTAATCTAAAAGTTCTATTATCTTGAAGATATAAATTACTAAGGGTACCTAAAATTCTCATATTTCTCTGAATACCGCCCCACCTCAACCATTCATTAACATCTTCAACAGAAACATCTAACTTCAAACATTGAATGTAATGCTTAAGAGCATTATTAATCAATTGATCAGAATAAGAAATATAGTGATCTACTATTATCCCAGCTAGGTCTATGCCAACTGGGCCAATACATAAATCTTGAAAATCTATTACTGCAATTTCATTATTAGAATCTATCATTAGATTTCTTCTTTCAAAATCAAAATGACAATTCATCCATGGTTGTTCGGATAACTTAGAAAAAGTCCTGGCCCGAAGGATTTCAAGCTCTTTTAATTTTTTGCAAGATAAAAATTTTTCTAAAAAAATAGATTGAATTGTTTCCATCTGCATCGTCAAAGATTCTTCATCAAGTTTGTCTATTTGAGGAATATGGGCTGTTTGTATTGTAGATAAGATCTCAACTGACTGCTTCAAAAATTCAGGATTTTCATTGAGGTTTATATCTATTAAACATTTATCCCCCAGATCTTGTTGAATAATTACCCCGAGAGCTTGGTCGGCCAAAATAATTTCAGGAGAATTAATGCTTAAGTTTGTGAAAAAATTTGATACATGAAGGAATTTTGTATGATTATCTTTCTTAGGATCGAGGTAACACATAACCAAAGACTCTGCCTTATCAAAATATAATCTATAGTACTCTCTTCCGCTTGCCTCAAGCTTTAAAATATCAACATCAATGGCATTAAAGCCGGTTTTTTGAGCTAGTTCTAATACTTCTTCTTTATTCAATTAACTATTTTTTATTTCATCGGGTAAAGGGGTGTTATCAGGAACGAAGAAATCAGGCATGAGCTCACCGAATGGAACATTGGCGTATTTTGAAAAATCTTTTACTCCAGCTTCATGAAGAACTAAGTCGTCAATACAAAAATTTCCGGTAAAAGACTTAGAGTCTTTGATAAGAATCTCATAAGCAGCATCAGCCATAATATCTACGTTACGAGATAGTCTCATAATTTCATCTCCTCCAAGATGATTTTGTACTGCAGCAGTTGCAATTGCTGTTCTAGGCCATAGAGCATTTACTGCTATACCTAAATCAGTAAACTCTTGAGCCATACCAAGAACACACATGCTCATAGTATATTTAGCCATTGTATAAGCAACCGATCCAGCAAACCATTTTGGATGCATGTCTAGAGGCGGAGATAAGTTTAGAATATGAGGGTTTGATGCCTTTTCTAAATGCGGTAAACAATATTTACTAACCATATAGGTACCTCTTCCATTAATTTGATGCATGAGATCATATCGTTTCATTTCTGTATCTTTGACATTTGTTAACTGAATAGCAGAGGCATTGTTAATACAAATATCAATGCCGCCAAAATGGTCAACCGCTTTGTTTATAGCATCTCGAACATTATCTTCGCTTCTGATATCACAAATAATTGGGAGAGCATCACCACCCACTTGAACAATTTCATCTGCAGCTGTATAGATAGTTCCAGGTAATTTTGGATGTGGATCAGCAGTTTTTGCTGCTATAACAATCTTAGCGCCGTCTTGAGCTGCCTTTTTTGCCATAGCCAAGCCAATGCCTCTGCTACCGCCAGATATAAATATAACTTTATCTTTTAGACTCATAATTTTTTCCCTTTTTGTTAAAACTTCTCCATATATGGCCTTAAATCTAATTCATGGGTCCATGCACTTCTATGTTGGGTGTGAACAAACCAATAAGCATCAGCAATAGCCTCTGGTTGAAGGATACCGTCTTTTTCCTTTAGAGCATATGTATCAGGAAAAGTTTCTTTAATAAAAGCAGTATCTATTGCTCCATCTATTACGAAATGTGCGACATGAATTCCTTGAGGCCCAAGCTCTCTTGCCAGACTTTGCGCTAATGCTCTAAGAGCAAATTTAGCACTTGAAAAAGCAGAAAAACCAGAACTGCCTCTCATAGAAGCTGTTGCACCGGTAAAAAATATACTTCCACTATTTCTCTTTTTCATGTACTTTGCTGCTTCTCTACCAGTAAGAAAACCTCCAAAAGCTGCCATCTCCCATACTTTTCTAAAAACTCTTGAAGTTGTTTCTTCTATTGGAAAAAAAACATTTGCACCTGGATTAAAAATTACTACATCAATAGGAGCAATTTCTTCTTCTACTTGCTTAAATAAATCTTGAATGGANTCTTCTTCTCTTGCATCAACNCCAAAGCATTTAATCCATCCATCAGCTGCTTTTATATCATTTTCAAGTTGTTTGAATTTATCTAAATTTCCNGGTCTTCTTGCAGCGCAAACTTTATAACCATTTAGGGCAAATTTTTTGCATAGTGCTGACCCTGTTGCGTCNCCNGCGCCTATGATAATTGCAGAATATTTTGAAAAATCTGTCATAACATTGTTTAATTGTTCTTACTTTAAAAATTGTAACCCAAATGATAGTTGACTTTATATATGATGTCGCCACTCCTAATGGCTACCTAGCGCACAAAGTTGTTCCTGAATTCGAAAAAAGAACAAATACAACATTTAATTATATTCCTTGTCTTGCTGGGGGAATATTCAAGCTTACTAATAATACTCCGCCACTAATAGCTAACGCTGATGTAAAAAATAAATCTGATTATTTTTTTGTAGAAATGAATAGGTGGATAAAGAAACATAAAATTGATCGATTTAAAAATAATTCTAATTTTCCTCAAAATTCTTTACTTATTCAAAGAGGAGCGATTGCTGCAAAGCAGCTCAATATCTTTAAAGAGTATATTGAATGTACCATGT
>JGI10211J34971_10002516_pt1 | contig 14904 bp, 14 predicted proteins | sample Etolagsediment_FD_34971 | JGI IMG/M metagenome (IMG submission 34971) | reverse complement strand
TAATTAAATTACGCATATCAGGTGCCCAAAACTTTCTTAAATGCGTTGCTATTTCTTTTTTAGCATACTCTTGATCAGGATAACTTTTAAAAAAATCTCCTATTTGATTTGCCATAACTATTAAATGATCATTTTTCATATGTCGAGATATTACCCTGTAACGCGTCTTTCATGTGAATAAATATTAAATTTTTTACCTTTGGCAAATCCAATTAAAGTTATATCTAGACTATCTGCCAACCTAACAGCCAATGCTGTTGGAGCTGAAATCGCCGCAATTAGTCCTAAATTTAAGAAAGCGAATTTTTGTAGCATCTCGTAACTTGCGCGACTAGAAATCAAGACAAAATCATCTGGTTCAAGTAAATTATTCTTGATAACTGCACCTATTAACTTATCAAGTGCATTATGCCTTCCTACGTCTTCTCTAATTAATTTTATCTCACCGTTTTGCGAACAAATAGCACAGGCATGCGTAGACCCTGTTTTGGATTGCATTTCTTGCTTGGAAGAAAATTTTTCAATAGCGATAAGTATTTTTTCTGATGAAAAAATGTAGGAATTTTTAATTTGATCAACAGGTAAATTTATCACTTGATTCAAACTTTCGGCCCCACAAAGACCACAGCCTGTTCGTCCAGTAAGGTTTCGTCTTACTTCTTTTAGTTTTTCAAAACTTTCAGAGCTAATATTTATTTCTAACTCAATACCATGATCTTTTACATTAATATCAACCCCGTAAATATCGTCAACAGATGAAACAATTTTTTCAGTAATGGCGAAGCCGTAGGCAAAATCATACAAATTGGAGGGGCTTGCCATCATAACTACATGCGAAATGCCATTAAAAACCATGGCGATAGGAGTCTCTTCGACTAAGAATTCATCAACAAACTCGCCAAGCAGACTGCTTTTTGTGATTTTAACTTTGGCAACAGGGTTATTAGAATGAATAAATTTGTGTGATTTCACCAAAAAACCTAATCAACTTTTTCGGTGCTCTCATCAACAAATTTGATTTGTTTTTCACTAAAGTCTTTATATTGTTTTTGCCAATCTGAAAGCTGTGAAACTTTTGAAACTTGAACAGCTGTAACTTTAAACTCAGGACAGTTGGTTGCCCAATCTGAGTTTTCAGTTGTAATAACATTAGCGCCTGATTCTGGATGATGAAATGTTGTGTAAACGACCCCAGGCTGAACCCTCTCAGTAATCTTAGCTCTCAAAACAGTGTCTCCTGCTCGACTTGAGATACCTACCCAATCATTTTCTAAAATTCCTCTCTCTTCTGCATCATGCGGATGAATTTCAACTAAATCTTCACTATGCCATGTACTATTTTTAGTTCGTCTTGTTTGAGCACCCACATTATATTGTGACAATATCCTTCCAGTCGTCATTATTAATGGGAATTTAGCATTGACTTTTTCCGTCGTGGGGACATATTCTGTAATGAAAAACTTTCCTTTTCCACGGACAAACTCTTCACTATGCATAGTAGGAGTTCCTTCCGGTGCGTCATCATTACAAGGCCATTGAATACTACCAAGACGATCTAGTTTTTCATAACTAACCCCCTTGAAAGTAGGCATCATAGAGGAAATCTCATCCATAATTTCACTGGCATGCTTATAATTCATTGGATAACCTAAAGCATTAGACAACATTTGTGTAATTTCCCAGTCCTCATATCCATTTTTTGCTTGCATAACTTTTCGTACAGGTGATATGCGTCTTTCAGCATTGGTAAATGTTCCACTCTTCTCTAAAAATGAAGCTCCAGGTAAAAATACATGGGCGTACATAGCCGTTTCATTCAGAAATAAATCTTGAACAATGACACATTCCATTGACTCAAGCGCATGAGTTACGTGCTGGGTATTTGGATCTGATTGAGCAATATCCTCACCTTCACAATAAAGCGCCTTAAATTTACCGGAAATAGCCTCATCAAGCATATTTGGGATTCTTAAACCAGGTTCTCCTAGTAATTTCACAGACCAAGCTTTTTCAAATGACTCTCGAGTTTTGTCGTCAGAGACATGTCTATAACCTGGAAATTCATGTGGAAATGATCCCATATCACATGAGCCTTGAACATTGTTTTGCCCTCTTAGCGGATTAACCCCCACACCTTCTCGGCCAATATTTCCAGTCGCCATCGCCAAATTAGCAATAGCCATAACCATTGTTGACCCCTGGCTATGTTCAGTAACACCCAGTCCATAGTAAATAGAGCCATTTTTCTCTTTAGCAAATAGTCTTGCTGCTGACCTAATGGTGTCGGCAGGAATACCTGTTTCACTTTCCAATACCTCGGGTGAATTTCTTTTATCGGAGATAAATTCAAGCCAATATTTAAATGCTTCTGTTTCACATCGCTCTTGAACAAAATCATTATCAATTAAGCCTTCAGTAGCAATCACGTGAGATATCGCATTTATGGTTGCCACATTTGTACCTGGTCTTAGTTTGAGATGGTAATCAGCTTTAATATGAACTGAGTTTTTAACTAAATCAATTTCTCTTGGATCAACGATAATTAATTTTGCACCTTGTCTCAAGCGTCTTTTCATATGAGAGGCAAACACAGGATGGCCATCAGTTGGATTTGCACCAATTATCATAATGACATCAGATTTCATAACCGAATCAAAGTTCTGAGTACCGGCCGATTCTCCCAATGTTTGTTTTAGGCCATAACCAGTTGGTGAATGGCAAACACGGGCACAGGTATCAACATTGTTATTACCAAATCCTGCGCGTGCTAATTTCTGCACAACCCATACTTCCTCGTTTGTACATCGTGAAGATGAAATTGCTCCTGCAGAATTAGTGCCATATTTTTTCTGAATTCTTTTAATTTCAGAAGCTGCATAAGAAATGGCTTCATCCCAACTTACTTTTTGCCATGGATCCTTAATGCTTTTCCGAATCATAGGAGTGGTTATGCGATCTTGATGGGTTGTGTATCCCCAGGCAAAACGGCCTTTAATGCATGAGTGACCGTGGTTAGCTCCGCCATTTTTATTGGGCGTCATTCGAACAACTTGGTCACCCTGAATTTCAGCATTAAAAGAGCAACCTACGCCACAGTAGGCGCAAGTGGTAGTTACTTTTCTATCTGGAATTCCTTGTTCGATAATTGAATTTTCAATGAGAGTTGCCGTCGGGCAGGCTTGAACGCAAGCACCACATGAAACGCACTCTGAGTCCATAAAGTCTTTATTACCAGCAGAAACTTTAGATTCAAAACCACGGCCATCTATGGTTAGTGCAAATGTGCCCTGAACTTCCTCGCAAGCTCGCACGCATCGAGAGCAAACAATACATTTTGATGGGTCAAAGGTAAAATAGGGATTAGATTCATCTTTGACAGCATTTAAGTGATTTTCTCCTTCGTAGCCATAACGCACTTCTCTCAACCCAACTCGACCCGCCATGTCTTGTAATTCGCAATCACCATTGGTTGCACATGTAAGGCAATCTAATGGATGATCAGAAATATAAAGCTCCATCACACCGCGACGTAAATCCTCCAACTTTGGTGTTTCTGTTTTAACTTCAATACCCTCTGCAACAGGAGTTGTGCACGATGCTGGATAGCCTCTTCGACCTTCAATTTCAACTAAGCATAGACGGCAAGAGCCAAATGGATCTAGATTATCCGTGGCACATAACTTTGGTACATTAATTCCAGCCTCAGCTGCAGCACGCATAATTGAAGTGCCTTCCGGAACACTAACGTCAAAACCATCAATTTTTAAATTAACAATTTTTTCTTTTGTGCTTTTTGGCGTACCAAAATCTTTTGTATCGTCCATTTTATCTATAACCCATTAATTTCATTAATTATTTTTATAAGTTTAAGCCTTAGTATCAGTCTTTTCAAGACCAAAATCGTTCGGGAAAAAATTAAGCGCGCTAATCACAGGAAATGGCGTCATCCCGCCCATTGCACATAGTGACCCGCTTACCATTGTATCAGCAAGATCGCGGAGCAATTTTTCATTTTTATTAACTTCAACACCAGCTTTAATTTTATCAATTACCTCCATTCCTCGAGTGGAGCCAATTCTGCATGGCGTGCACTTTCCACAAGATTCAATAGCACAGAATTCGAATGAGTAACGCGCCATCTTAGCCATATCAACGGTATCATCAAAAGCTACAATTCCTCCGTGACCCACTACTGCATTAACTTTTGCAAAGGTTTCATAGTCCATCGGCATGTCAAACTGAGACTCTGGTATAAAGGCTCCTAAAGGACCTCCAACTTGAACTGCTTTAATTGGTCTCCCCGTTGCTGAACCTCCGCCAAAATCATAGATAAGTTCCCGTAAAGTGATGCCAAAAGCTTTTTCAATTAAACCTGTTTTTTTAAGATTACCAGCTAATTGAATAGGAAGTGTGCCTTTAGATCGACCCATACCGTAATCAGCATAATACTTTGAGCCCTTGTCTAAGATAATAGGAATCGAGGCTAATGTTATGACATTATTAACAACCGTAGGTTTTCCATAAAGCCCCTCGATCGCGGGAAGTGGAGGTTTGTAACGAACCATTCCCCTTTTACCCTCAAGGCTTTCAAGAAGTGAAGTTTCCTCACCACAAATATAAGCCCCTGCGGCTCTTGTCACTTCTAATTCAAAATTGAAATCTGTTCCTAAAATTTTATCGCCCAAATAACCTTTTTCTTTTGCAAGATCTATAGCCTTATTCAAGACTTTTAATGCATCAGGGTATTCTGATCTCAAGTAAATATAGCCTTGATTAGCACCAACTGCTAATCCGGCAATAACCATTCCCTCAATTAACACGAAGGGGTCATTTTCCATAATCATACGATCGGAATAGGTGCCTGAATCACCCTCGTCGGCATTACAAACGATATATTTTTTTTGGCTAGGTGTATCGTGCACTGTTTGCCATTTAATTCCGGTTGGAAAAGCAGCACCTCCTCTTCCGCGTAAGCCTGAATCTGTAACAGTTTTAACGATTTCATTAGGCTTTAGATTAATCGCATTTTTTAAACCTCTAAAGCCTCCAAGATTAAGGTAATCATTAAGATCAAGTGGGTCTGAGATACCTGCCCTGGCGAATGTTAGGCGTTCCTGTTTTTTTAACCACTCAATTTCTTCTGTTAATCCATGACACAATGCGTGCCCTTTACCTGCAAAGAATTCTGCATCAAACAAAGCTTTAACATCATCGACTGTAACTGGCCCATAAGCTAAACGACCTAATTTTGTTTCAACTTCGATTAAAGGTTCAAGCCAAAAAAGGCCCCGTGATCCATTACGAACTATTTCGAGGGAAATATTTCTTTGAATTGCCTCACGCTGAACTGCATCAAAAACCTCATCTGCACCCAATGAGAGTGAGGTGGAATCGGTAGGAATATAAATTTTATAACTCATGAATTTTCCTTAGCCCGTTCAATAATTTTATCTATCATGTTAGGAGTCACTCGACCGAGAACTTTCTCATTAATCATGACTGCAGGTGAACAGGCACAATTTCCTAAGCAATAAATTGGTTCTAAGGTAATAGCGCCATCTGATGTGGTGTCGTGATAATCAATATCCAATTTATCTTTGCAATATTGCTCAATTTTTTCCGCCCCCATTGATTGGCAAGATTCTGCTCGGCAAATGTGCAAAATATTTTTTCCTGAAGGCTTTCTTCTAAAATGATGATAAAAAGTCACAAAGCCATGAATCTCAGCGATGGATAATTGATAAGCTTTTGAAATCAACGGATAAGCTTCTTCAGGGACGAAACCTAGAGCGTCTTGAATACCATGCATTAGAGGCAGAAGAGCACCTGGTTTATCTTGAAACTTTCCTATTAAATTTTGTATCTTTTCTGCAGATTCTTTCGTAAATGACATAGGCTAATTTTTCGTTAAGAATAAATGGTTTATTATACTGTATGTTAAAGAAAAAATTATACTGCTATGACTACACATCTAATTGATCAGTTCAATAGAAATATTGATTATATTAGACTCTCTGTAACCGATCGATGCGACTTTCGCTGTATTTACTGTATGTCTGAAGATATGCATTTTATGCCCCGGAAAGATCTCTTAACCTTAGAAGAATTACAACGTCTTGCCGAAATATTTATTCAACTTGGGGTTAAAAAAATTCGCATCACAGGCGGCGAACCCCTTGTTAGAAAGGATATTGACCAATTATTTTTAAATTTAGGAAAAAATAGGGATTTAAAAGAATTGACTCTCACAACGAATGCAAGTCAATTAAAAAAAAAGGGGCAAATGCTAATAGATGCTGGTGTCAAAAGAATTAATATTAGCCTTGATAGTTTGGATTCCAAAGTTTTTAAAAAAATGACGAGAACAGGTCATCTGGATACAATTTTGGAGAATATATATTTTGCAATTGAACTGGGTTTTAAAAAAATTAAATTAAACGTTGTTTTAATGCGTGGAATTAATGATCATGAAATTTATAATTTAGTCGATTTTGCAATTAAAAATGCATTGGATGTAAGCTTTATAGAAGAAATGCCTCTAGGAGATGTGACGCATGAGAGAAAAGAAACTTTTGTCAGCAATGATGATTTGCTGAAAAATTTAAAAAATCATTATAATCTGATAAAAACATCAATATCAACGGGGGGGCCTGCAAATTATTGGCAGATTCAAAACAGTCAAACCCACGTAGGTCTTATTTCTCCTCATAGCCATAATTTTTGTGAGTCATGTAATCGTGTGAGAATAAGTTGTAAGGGTGAATTATTTCTCTGCTTGGGACAAGAAAACAAGATTGAATTATTACCATTGTTGCGACGCCACTTAAATGATGATAAACCAATTATTAATAGCATTCTCGATGCTTTAAAAACGAAACCAAAATCACATGAATTCGAAATACATAAAAAATCCCCTGCGGTGATTCGATTTATGTCGCATACAGGTGGTTAGTGTTAATTGACGGCGTAATTTTAGCTGGTGGAAAATCATCTCGAATGGGGTGTAATAAATCTCAAATTCAATTTAAAGGCAAGCCACTCATTAATCACGTATACGATTTATTATTTCCTCAAGTTAGGCAGGTTTGGATAAGTACCAATGAACATTTGGAACAATTTCCAGAGGATATTCAATTTCAAGATGAATTTTCAGAGAGTTTTGGCCCTTTAACTGGAATTTATTCTGGTTTAAACAAAGCTGAAAGTGATTGGGTGCAATTTTGTCCAAATGATAGCCCTTTTCTTGACGCAAATTTAGTTAGGTATCTAAAGCAGTTTATAAATGAGAAGAATGTAGATATTATTATCCCTAGCGTTAATAATTTTCTCCAGCCAACATTTATTCTGTGCTCAAAATCATTAGCAAATGAAATACCTGATTTTGTAAATAAAGAGGGTGCAAAATTGTTGAAATGGGTTATGGCACATAATTATGTTACTGTTGAATTTGCTGATAAAAAAGCGTTTACCAATATTAATGATAAAGATGCTTTGGCGCTAATTGAAAATGACTAAAATCCCACTTATTCTTACTATCGTTGCTTCTAACAGCGGAGCTGGTAAAACCACTTTCATTGAAAAAATTATTCCTGGTCTCATACGCAGGGGTTTAAAAATTTCTTCAGTTAAACACGCGCACCATGATTTTGATATTGACCATGAAGGAAAAGATAGTTATCGATTACGAAAAGCAGGTTCTTACCAAACCTTGGTCATGAATACAAGAAGATCTGCTCTATTGACAGAATTTGAGAGTGAGCCTGTTACCTTTGAGGCCGCAATAAAACAGATGGATCAAAATATTGATCTTATCTTAATAGAGGGGCTGAAATCATTAAATTTTCCAAAAATAGAGGTGTATAGATCATCGGTATCAAAAGTCCGGCTAGCTGAGATTGATTCTTCAATTATTGCAATCGTTAGTAATGAAAGTTTCTCATGCAATAAACCCGTCTTTGATATAAATGATACTGATGCGGTCGAACAATTTATATTCAATTTGATAAAACAATGAAAAAAACCATAAACTTAAAAAGGTTAGCAGATGACCCAAGTTGTCTGAGTGACTATGATCCTAATGCTATGGATTTTGCGAAGGTGCATGAATTCCTTGATAAATTTTTAACGCCGATTAGTGCTTCAGAAAAAATACCTATCCAAAATTCTCTTGGTAGAGTAATAGCCAAAGACGTGAAATGTACAATTAATGTTCCAAATTATGATAATTCAGCAATGGATGGCTATGCCATAGCTTTCAATAATACCGGCTTAACTTTTAAGGTAACAGGCGCAATATATGCTGGTTCAATTAAAAGAAAAAGTATTNGGCCTGGAGAGGCAATNCAGATCATGACGGGAGGACGAATTCCAAAAGGTTGTGATGCAGTTGTACCTATTGAATTATTGAGAGAACATGAATCCTATATCACCATAAATTCTTTGCCAAAAAAGTATGCCAACATTCGCAATATTGGCGAGGATGTGAAAAAAGGAGAAATTATATTAACAAAAGGACATTTTATTCGCCCCGCAGAAATTGGACTGCTGGCCTCCCTAGGCTTAAGTTCAGTCAATGTCTTAAAAAAACTAAAAGTCATATTCTTCTCATCGGGTGACGAAGTAATTCCTGTTGGANGTAAGATTAAAGTTGGCCAAGTCTACGACAGTAATCGCTATTCTATTCAAGCAATGTTGGAACGTTTAAATATTGATTTCACAAACTATAAAAATGTTCTTGATGATAAGGTTATTATAAAAAAAACACTTTTAAAAGCGGCAAAGTCTGCTGATCTGATTATCACATCTGGAGGAGTCTCTGTAGGTAAGGCAGATTATATGAAAGAGGTTTTAAGTGAAATTGGGCAGGTATTGTTTTGGAAGCTTTCCATAAAGCCTGGCCGCCCGCTGGCTTATGGAAAAATTATGAAGGCACACTATTTTGGACTGCCTGGAAATCCAGTATCATCAATGGTGACTTTTTACCAAATTGTCCAGCCTGCAATTAAAAAAATTATGGGGCAGACTAACTACCAGTTACCCCCATATTTTCGTGCCAAATGTATAGAGCCCATAAAAAAAAGACCTGGACGTTTGGAATTTCAAAGAGGGGTATTAATCAAAAAAAATAATGAATGGATTGTGCAGCCAACTGCAAATCAAGGCTCAGGTATCCTAAGCTCCATGACTCAAGCAAACTGCTTTATTGTGCTTGATAAAAATGATTCAAACATTGAAAAAAATACTATCGTAAACATACAAATTTTTGATGGAATTATCTAAATTACATTGGTATTTGGATGAATTTTGTGAGCTATAATAGGTCAATCTTCAAATAAAATTAAGCAAAGGAATATGTTATGACAGATGTAAGTCTGGGAAGTAAAATACCAAATTTTTCACTTACCGGTACATCAGACCTGCAATTTACTCTTGAGAATTTCTTAGGTAAAAATATTGTCTTATATTTTTACCCTAAAGACTCAACTCCAGGTTGCACGAATGAGGGCATTGACTTTAAAGATCATTATGAGGAATTTCAAAAACTAAATACAGAAGTTTTTGGCCTCTCAAGAGACTCAATTAAATCACATGAAAATTTCAAAACAAAATACAATTTTCCATTTGAGCTACTTTCAGATCCTGACGAGATTGCTTGCAAAATTTTTGATGTCATCAAAATGAAGAATATGTATGGAAAACAAGTTCAGGGGATTGAAAGAAGTACGTTTTTAATTAATAAGGATGGCATATTAATCCATGAGTGGAGAAAAGTTAAAGTTGATGGCCACGTCGTTGAAGTACTGAACCAATTAAAAGAAAATTCCTAAATAATGCCCAAAAAAAATAATACCAAATTCTTCGTGCTTGACACTAATGTATTACTGCATGATCCTTCAAGTCTCTTTCGTTTTGAGGAGCACGATATCTATTTGCCCATGGTAACTCTTGAGGAATTAGATAATATAAAAAAGGGTTTATCGGAAGTTGCAAGAAATGCAAGACAAACAAGTCGTTACTTGGAAGAAATTATGACTCCATGTCTTGATGGCCTTGAGAATGGCTGCCCGCTTGATACAAATGGAAATCATATTGCAGGGCGTCTTTTTTTACAAACACACCCCATCAAATTTGACCTGCCTATGCTTGCGGGTAATATCGCTGATAACCAAATTTTAAGTGTTGTTGCCTATCTGAAAAAAGAACATAAAAGTCGCGAGGTTATTCTTGTTTCCAAAGACATTAATATTCGAATCAAGGCAAGAACGCTTGGAATTAGCGCTGAGGATTACTTTAATGACAAAGTCATGGAGGACACCGAATTACTTTATCCTGGGGTGCGTGAACTTCCAGAAGACTTTTGGGAGAAACATAGCAAAGCAATGGAATCCTGGCAAGACGAAGGAAAAATGTTTTATCGGCTGTCTGGACCCATGTGTGATGGCTTTCTCAACAACGAATTTCTTTACTATGAGTTTGATAAACCTTTTCATGCAATTGTTAAAACCGTTGAGAAAAAAACAGCGACATTGCAGGTAGTGCATGATTTCACTAATCCCAAGTTCAATGTTTGGGGCATAAACGCAAGAAATCGTGAGCAAAATTTTGCGTTAAACTTGTTAATGGATCCCGAAATCGATTTTGTCACTTTATTAGGGCAAGCTGGTACGGGAAAAACTTTACTAACGCTTGCTGCTGGTCTTGCTCAAGTGTTAGATAAAAAAATATACAGTGAAATTATCATGACACGTGTCACAGTATCCGTTGGCGAGGATATAGGCTTTCTGCCAGGTACGGAAGAGGAAAAAATGACTCCATGGATGGGGGCGCTTGAAGATAATCTTGATGTTCTCAACAAATCCGATGACGATGCAGGGGATTGGGGCAGAGCTGCCACTCAAGATTTAATTCGTTCACGAATTAAAATTAAATCCCTTAACTTCATGCGGGGCCGAACATTCTTAAATAAATTTTTAATTATTGACGAAGCTCAAAACCTTACCTCAAAACAAATGAAAACCCTAATAACTCGGGCGGGGCCAGGAACCAAAGTGGTATGTTTAGGCAATATTGCACAAATTGATACCCCCTATCTTACGGAAGGAAGTTCCGGTCTAACCTATGTTGTCGAGAGATTTAAGGGTTGGGATCATAATGGTCACGTCACTTTGATGCGTGGGGAAAGATCTAGGTTAGCCGATTATGCAGCAGATATCCTCTAAAGCTATTCAATCAAAGGGGTTTTATGCTTATCTAACAGCCCAATTTTTATCTGCCCTTGCCGACAATGCTCTTCTTTTTGCAGCTATTGCTTTGCTAGCACAAATGGATGCGCCAAAATGGCATCAACCACTCCTCTTACAGTTTTTTGTCATATCATACATTGTCCTTGCGCCAATTGTAGGCGCGTTTGCTGACTCCAAACCAAAAGGACAAGTCATGTTTATTTCAAATGGAATAAAACTTATAGGCTGTTTAGCGATGTTTTTTGGAATGCAACCTCTCTACGCTTATGGCATTGTAGGCATAGGAGCTGCGACTTATTCGCCTGCAAAGTATGGAATTTTGACTGAGCTCTTACCAGAAAAATCTTTGGTACCAGCTAACGGATGGGTTGAAGGCACCACAGTTGCTGCTATTATTCTAGGCGCAATTGTAGGCGGACTCCTGGCAAGTTATAATGTGCATCATGCAATACTGATCATTGCAGCACTCTATTTACTGGCTGCTATTTTTAATCGCTACATACCTAAATTGCCTATTGAGCATAAGGTTGAGAAAAAAAATCCTTGGTTCCTCTTTAAAGATTTTATAAAATCAGCAACGAAGCTTTGCAAAGATCGCTTTGGTGGGCAATTATCGTTGGCGATTACCACACTTTTTTGGGGTGCGGGCGCAACGTTGCGATTGGTGATTATCGCTTGGGCGGCATACGCTCTAAATTACGAAATTGATAAGGCAACCATGCTCACAGCAATTGTTGCTCTTGGTGTTGCCATAGGAGCAGTAATTGCGGCAAAGTATGTGGAAATGAGAGATTCTGTAAAGATTTTATTCATTGGCGTGCTCATGGGATTTTTTGTATGCGCCATGACATTCATCACTGCATGGTATATCGCAGCACTTGTTCTCCTGCTGATTGGTATTTTTAGTGGTTTTTTAATTGTACCCATGAACGCTCTATTGCAGCACCGGGGGCATAAACTCGTTGGCTCTGGACACTCCATAGCCGTTCAAAATTTTAGCGAGAACTTAGGTATTCTTATCCTCAGCGGAACCTATACCATTATGGTCAAATATGACTTACCAATTACCGCCATAGTCTTTATTTTTGGTTTATTCGTAATATTTTCGATGATTATCGCGCGCATTCATTATGAGGAAAAAAGAATGTCCTAATGTAGCTTCACGTGTGCTTCCGTTCGGCGAGTTATAAATTTTGCAATTAAACGAAAAAAAACGACTGAAGGACCATGTAAGGCAAGTAAATGCATTTGGTAGAGTAGCAAATACATAAATCGTGCAATCAAACCCTCAATAAACATACTGCCTCCAGTTATTGAGCCCATCAAATTACCAACGGTTGAGTAACTCCCTAAGTTAACTAAAGAACCGTAATCTTGATATCGGTATTGCGGTAAATTATCGAATTTACCCTTTACAATTTGCTGAATGGATTTCACAAGCATAGAAGCTTGTTGGTGAGCCGATTGTGCCCTGGGGGGAACATTTTCAATAGCGCCGGGCTTAATAGGGCAACTTGCACAATCTCCAAAAGCAAAAATGTTTGGATCATCGACAGCCTGCAATGATGGTAAGACATTTATTTGATTGATATTGTTTGTCTTAAGGCCCAAACGGCTTAAAAAACTCGGGGCTTTAATTCCTGCTGCCCATACCACTAATGAAGATTTAATAAATCTACCGTTACTGGTTTTAATTCCAGTCGGATTTACTTCGACAACACTCTCGCCTAAGAAAAGTTTAATATTTAATTTCTCTAATTCGCGCCTAACTGAAAGACTCATTCTCTCAGGTAAGGCCGGTAATAAACGATCACTTGCCTCAACAATAGAGATATGGATATCCCTATCAGGATTGATCTTGTCTAGGCCATAAGCAGTCATTTCTCTTGTCGCCTTGTGAAGTTCTGCCGCCAACTCAACTCCCGTTGCCCCTGCGCCAACAATAACTACCTCTAATTGCCCTGGTTTAATTTCATCTTTTTGTGTTTGCGCTTTTAAAATAGCATTGTGTAATTTTTGGTGGAATCGTTCTGCTTGATGCTGCGTATCTAATGCAATGGCATTTTCAGCAACACCCTGAATACCAAAATTATTAATAGTGCTACCAACAGCAATAACTAAGGTGTCGTAAGAAAAATAGCGTCTTGGAATAACTTCATTACCCTCGCTATCTTGAAACGGGGCTAGTGAAATCTTCTTATTTTCTCGATCAATCCCATCCATCATCCCTAAGCGAAAATGAAAATGATGCCAATGTGCTTGGGCTAAATAATCGAGCTCGTCTTTATCAGGATTAAGACTGCCAGCAGCAATTTCATGCAGCAGTGGCTTCCAGACGTGCGTCTTTTTAGCATCAACTAAGGTGATTTCAGCTTTCTTTTTTTTACCAAGCGAATCACCTAATTTGGTTGCCAGCTCAAGTCCACCTGCCCCACCTCCAACGATAACAACTTTATGTAATTCCGTACTATTCATATTTTATTCATTCCCAGTAATTTTTCCATTACTTCTAATAAAAGCAATGATTTGTAATAGCTCATCAGGGGTTATGCCCTCATCTGGAACCATCAAGCCAAAGCCTTTTGCACCCATACCACCGTTAGTACCTGCCCAAATTGTTTCAAACATACCTTTGTTAGTTGCGTCTTTGGGATATCTAAAATCTGGCCCTATTAGCCCTGGCCCCACCTGACCTTTCGCGGTCGGGCCATGGCATTGTGTACAAGACCATAAGTTATAACGTTTTTTTCCATATTTGATTGCTTCTGCGTCACCTATATACAAATTTTCTCCAGTAGCTAAAAAATGTTTTGCTGCCACTGTATCAAAAAGTTCTCGATCTATATTAAGTGTCGAACCATCGGTGGTCTTAATAAAGTGTATGGACTGTGAGGAATCTGAACATGCTACTAAGATGAAAGAAAAAAATAAAACAAAAACAAGATTTTTGGACATACTAAAACTTAAAAAAAAAGACTGAAGTAATTATACTTCAGTCTTTAAATTTATTTATTGCTGAGTTGTAACGAAGCTTAATTCTTTAAAAACTTCTTCATTTGATCTTCTTCATTACCTGTCACACCTTGACTACCCTGCGTACGCACCCATGCAATAATTTTCAAGAGTTCATCAACAGAGAGGCCATCATCAGCAGCCATTACACCAAAACCTTTACCGCCCATACCGCCATTAGTACCCCACCAAATTGTCTCAAACATACCTTGATTGGTAATGTCTTTTGGATACTTAAAAGTAGGACCAACTAAACCTGGACCCACTTGACCTTTCGCAGTTGGACCATGGCATTGCGTGCATGACCAGTAACCAAAGCGCTTTTTTCCTCGCTTTTCAGCTTCCGCATCACCCACATAAATGTTTTTACCAGTTTTTAGAAATTCTTCTTCAGCCGGTGTTCCCTTAAGGCCCTCTTTTGGAATTGTGAATTCTGTTCCGTCAGTGGTTTTGATTAATTTGATTTTAGCACTAGCAATACCTGCCACACTAAGCATCGCAATAAGTAGTGATGACAAAATTATTTTTTTATTTAACATAAATATCTCCGTATTCTTTTTAGCATTCCTAAAAGTAGGACACCTAAAAAGCTATAAGTTCCTTGCAATAAGGGATTAAATTAATTAGAACGTTTAAGATTTCCTAACCG
>JGI10211J34971_10002515_pt1 | contig 14905 bp, 22 predicted proteins | sample Etolagsediment_FD_34971 | JGI IMG/M metagenome (IMG submission 34971) | reverse complement strand
AAGATCGAATCGAGTGTGTCGTCGCTGTCAACAAGAACACAAGAGGCAAACTGCCTAACTGGAGTACGCACTCCGGCCATGACGGGCGTTGGGATATTGATCTTAAAAAGTGAGGTCGAGTCATAGTATCTCCTTACATAGTATAATCTATCTTCTTTGGGATAATTTGCAAATAGAGTTGCCGCTATCATCATATACATATACTGCGGTGTTTCAAAAATCTCACCCGAGCTTCTATCCTGACAAAGATATTTGTCAACTACCTGACGCAGACCTGCGTAGGTAAAGTTTTCATCACGCTTGTGATGTATGTACGCATCCAAACGAGTAAGTTCTTCATCACTGTAAGAATCAAGGATGCTTTCGTCATACACTCCGCGTTTGATGTTTAATTTTATCATTTCTTTAAGAGGTAGTGTTTTATAATCGCCAAACACTTGTTTGTATGTTCCGTATAATAATAAACGTGCAGCGGCATATTGATAGTTTGGAATGTCTAAACTTATAAGATCGTTTGCACTTTTAATAAGAATTTCTTGAATTTCTTGAGTAGTCATGCCATCATAGAATTGTATATTAGCATTCATTTCAATTTGACTTGCACTAACACCTGCTAGTCCTTCACAAGCAAATTCTACAACCTTGTGTATTTTATCTATGTTAAGTTCTTCTCTTTGACCTGTGCGTTTGACTATGTGGATGTTAATTCCGTTTGACATGTTTTACCTCTTTTCTCGTATCTGATATTTATTTTATGTTCTGCATGGTATATATCTTTTCGATATTCACCTGGTGCATAATTTCCTTTGTGTTTGTAACACTGTTATTTTCTGCATCTATAACCAAATCGTCTAGTCGCAAAAGGTACAAAGTTCTAGATTTGTTTCTATCTGTACCAATATATATTTCAATTTTATCCCATGTAAACTGTTCACTTAACTCTAGTGTATAACATATTCCTAGCAGTTTACAAAACTGACAGTACTGGTTTTCGTGTATCAATTCCCACGGAGTTGGCCAAGTTTCCCTGTCCCAAGGGTCAGTGTTAATACTGACTTGAGGCGCCTGGCTATAGTAATCAACTGCATCCTGTATAGGATTTTGGCTGGATTCTAGTTTTTTCCTAAATTCAACCCAACAGGCTAAACGATCTTCGTACTTCACAATGTGAAACATATTAAATTACGTTACTTTTTTTCGATTTAATCTTAAATTGCATCTGTGCTGTTATTGTACTTGTTACATTAACATTGATTGTTTCATTTGTCAAGTCCGCATTTTCGTCAGAAAGTGTTGCGGCAAATATAATTGCAGATTCGTAACTAGGTGATAGGCTACCATTGTAATTGTATTCGTCCGAAATATGTACTACTGGAGTTCCACTGTTCTCTTGTATAATTGTGAGTGTACCATTTCTCACCATTTCTACAGTGTCACTAACGATAAGATACTCAAGTTCAATAGTTTGGTTTTCATTGCCTGGTAATCTAAAAAGTTTTGTGCCTGATCCTGCTGATATGCTTACTGTTTGATTAAATGCTTGAACATGTAGGCCGTTACCTTCAACTTCTGGAAGATACGGAACACCATTAATATAACTCTGATCATATGATAGACTAGCAGTTCTTGAGAAGTAATCTCCATTACTTTCATTTCCAGGCTTGTTGAATTTAATTACACTATGTTGAGGTTGTCCTTCAGTGCCTGACTCGTTACCGCAACTTATAAATTTATTGGTTTTGGAAATATTATATTCACCATTTTCTATCCAGATCGCTTGTCTATTAATTTCATTAAAAGTAGAATTTGAAACAATATTTTTCGATGGCCCTACGCTAATACCATCGCCGGGAGATCCTAGTATCATATCATTACCAAACGCTATGCCGTAACCTAAAGTATCAAACGTGCATTTATCAAATGTGTTGTTATCGATATCAAAATTAGAAACGCATCCGTAACTCCAATTTGAAACTTTAATATTTTTAAATAAATTATTTTTTGACTCTACGCTTCCTGACAAACAATCAATTTTGATTCCTATGATGCTAGTATTAATTGCGTCTGCTTGCTCCCAAGGTCCAACAATATCAATATTTGAAAAATAACTGTCTCTACAACTTTGTAACCACAAACCTAAATTATTTTGTGTTGTTTTTAATGTAACATTTTCTACTCTAATATTCTGTGGTTGATTGTTAAATGTAGAGCTTGATACATCAATTATAGGTGAACCTGGTGTGCTTGTGCTGTTTACAGTTTTGAAGATTGCTTGATTTGCAGTTTGGTTTATTACAGTGCTTTCTGCGCCTTCACCAATTATAGTAGCATGAGGAGGTATGTAAATTGTGTCTGTGAGAGTATATATTCCTGCTTCAATGTACAGTACAGTTCTACTGCTTTCGCTTGCCTTAGTTGCGCTGTTTAAAAAAAGTTGATCAATGGCTCTTTGTAATCCTGCTGTTGCGTTTTGTGAAGATTCTCCAGTTAGCCCAAATGCTCTAACACTCACAATATCATCTAGTCTGTCTTGCAGAGATCTCTGTACTGGACTTGAACTTGCTGAACCTGTCTGGATGTAAGCATCATCTGCTCTATAAACATAAGTGTCAGCTAGACTAAAGATATCATCATATTGAGTAAGAATTTTAGTGTTGCCAACTGCTGGTGATCCTTCCGCTACAGAACCATTACCAATATATAATTCTCTGGTATCTATAGCCCACCCAAGTTCTCCGCTTGCAAGTTGTGGCAATCCACTACCTGCATTTTTTTGTCCTCTACGAACTTGAATTCTGGATATCTGAACAACTGCCACTGATTTCTCCTACATTATTAGTAGTATTTATGCTTGTTTATCATAATATTGATAAACTCGTTCATACCATTCGTGCCGCCATTCGTCGTACTCGTTTGGCCAAATATCAAACTGTTGATATTCGCCTGCTCTACTACACATAAACACATGTCCTTCGCGGATATTGGTGCCATAGATTTCATTGTGTGCTTCTGCATATGCTACAAGTTGTAGGAAGTAATCAACTACCCATTCTACTTTCTTAGGTTTGTTAGTTTGCTTGAAGTCCATGATAGAAGGTTGACCTTTGTATTGTCCAACAAGGTCAGTAGTTCCTGCATACATATTAGGCATATACAAGTTTACTTCACTACCCCATATTTCATCTACATCAGTAAGTGCTTGGGTCTTGATTTGTTCTGCCATGCTGTGTGCTTGTTGAGCATATGGGTTCGACCCTGGCTCAGGCCAAACACCTGTGTCAATGTAATCCTCAAGGTATTTGTGCATACGGGAGCCAACACCTGATGCTTCGGTTACAATTTCTTGTGCTTTTTGTTCACCTACCCTCTTCTTCCAAGCGATAAGATGAGTCTTATCTTTGGTAGCGTCGAGGATAGTTGTGACAGAGGCCACTGCATTTCCGTCGGGGGTAGCATACAATCTCCTACCCTCTACTTGTTTTCTTTCAATGGGTTGGTAATCGTAGCGTTTAGTTATTAGGCTCATCATGACCCTCTTGTAAATCTGTTGTATCCCAATCATCAAAAAAGAAAGGGTCTGAGTAGTAAGGGTCTACAGTTGACATTGGGTCATCCATTGCATCTATACTAGTAACTTCAGGAACATAATGTTTGATCATATTTTCTACACCCATTTTAAGAGTCATAGTAGATCCTGCACAACCACTGCATGCTCCGCCTAGTTGTAAAAGCAATTTACCATCATCATAACTTACAAATTCAATATTGCCTCCGTGATTAGCAACTGCGGGTTTTACATTAGTTTCTATTAAATGTTTTATGTGTTCAATTATTTCTTCGTTGGTTCTTTCAGCCATAAGATATGCTCCTATTTTTTATATTATAGTGTCTAAGTTGTTGTTTGTCAATGATTATTTTAAAGTTTATCGCCAAGGTCAGTTGCTGACTTTGCCATTTGGCTTACTTTATCGCCTTCTGCGTCCTGTTGCGGACCACCAGCATCAATAGTTTTTGCTGTTTTTGGTTCTATGCCCTGCTCACTAAAATTGTTTGTCATTGTTTTGATTCTAGGATCAGTGTCGTAGGCGGCTTTAAATGTGCCGTAATCAAATTGTTCACCGCCTACATTAGCCATAATTTTGTTTAGATCAAGGTTTTTAATGCCTTGCTTTTTTTCTTCTGCTGTTGGTTTTTTAAAGTGAAGGAATACACTTTGTCCTTTTTGATCTGCAGCATTGATAACAGTTCTTAAAACTTGTACAAGTTTTGATGAGCTACCAGCGTCTACTTCACTTATTTTCACTTTTTTTTTGAAAGGATAGTTCCTAGTCTGCGGCTAGTTTCTAACATATCTAATTTTCGTTTTACGCTTTCACGTTTTTCACGGCCTGCTTCTTCTTCGCCACCTGCGGCTGGTTCTGATGCTTCAAAATCGTCACCACCTTCTTCTGCATCAACGGTTGGTTCCATTTCTGCTTCAGGTTCTTCTGCTGGTGCTTCTTCTTCACCACCCATTGGTTCTGCAGGAGCGCCTTCGCCTGTCAGCATGGCTACGCCACCTGTAAGTGAGCCACGTGTGCTTTCTAGTGCTGTGTATAAACTTTCAAGTGATGGCTTAACAGCCTGTATAAATGATTCTGATTGTGCTTCGCCCATTTCATCGCGAATAGCATCGCCTAGTTCTAGCATTGATTCTGCTTGCATTTCTGCTGTGTCTTCCATCCAGCCTGTGATTCTATCAACCATGTCTTTGGCTGCCATAACAATTTCTGCTTTGTCTTCTTCACCTTCAACTAGTGTTTGAAAATAGTTGTTAATAATTTCTTTACCTTCGTCTTTTTTCATATGCTTTCTCAACTGTGGTGGAACTTTACTTAAATCCTTTTTCTTTTCGGATTTCTTAGGAGTTTTACCTTTACCTAGATCCTTTTTGCCCTTGCCGTCTTGTGCATAATCAGGAATACCATCTTTATTTTTATCTGGCATAGATTCTTTTTCTGCAATGTTTTCACGTTCTGTTACTGCGGCATTCAATACATCAAGGAAGAGTTTGTTTTTTTGATATGACTCGCTAGTATGCACACTGTCAAAACTTTCTGTAGTTTCTACTTGTGATAGTTTTGTACGCATCTTATTTCTTGCATCTTGTAATTGCACAAGTGTAAATGCATCCAGATCAATTTTCGATCCAAATCTCTTTGCTAAATTTTCATTTAGCGATTTTGCTGTCATAGGTTTTTTTATTTCTCTAATGTTCATCAGTTTCTTCCCAATGTATTTGTTATATTTATTTAGCCATTTATATTAATATATAGTGCATAAGTTTGGACTTGACTGCTTTGGTTTTTGCTAGTGATATGTCTAATCTATGCTCAGCTACTTCTCTTGTTACGTCACTGCTTGAATTTTCTAGTGTATGCTTAAAAAACAAGCTGTCAACATGGTGTTTTGCAATGGTATTATCCAAATCTATGATTTCTCTTTCTCTACCTGTCTTATGGATTTGCGAATGAGCATAGGCTACTGCACCAGTTTTACTATATAAACTGGCTAATTGCCTGTGTTCTTTGCAGTCATAAACTAGAAATCCGTGTTTGCTTTTACGGATAACCATATGTTTTATCCGTAGGCTGTTGCCTTTCTCGTACGGAATAACAGAAAGATCAACTTTATTAACTATTTCTTCTAGTTGTTTTAATATATAAGGTTCAATCATTTCGCATAACCAAAAAGAGTCCTTCGTTGTGTATCTTACTTACTAAACTTTTCTTAACTAGATTGTCTAATATGACTTGTTCTCTTTCTGAATATGCTGTTACAGGGTGCGGTGTCGCACTGATTTTAGACAGTAATGCTGTCTCTTCGTTGGTTGTGTAGATTGTAAAATCCTGTAGTAGTTCGTTTATTTTCATACCATTGGCATTTTCATCATTACCTTTGCACCAGGCTTGATTTCATTATCAACTTCGCCTTCTGCTTCGGGATCAATAATAAATTTCTTTCCGCTAGGATCTTTTGGGTCTTTTTGTATGACTCCAGGTTTTTTAGGATCTCTTGGTATTTTAGTTTCAATACCTGTCTTTTGATCTTTGACAGTAACCTGTTGGTCATCTGCGGCTATAACATCCATTTCTTGCTGTTCTGCAATATTTATAACTTCGTATATTTTCATTTGAACTTTTTCCTTCCAAACGGTGATTTCCTTGGTTTATTTAACCTAGTAAGCCTTACACTCGCAGGATTTGTTCTACGTGAAATCTTACTTTTAACTTTGATAGAACCAGTGCGTTTGGCTTTGGTTGCTTTTAATCCTACACTTTTTTTAATATTAATAGGAGCATTACAGGCCGCAGGACTGCTTCTAACTTGTCCTTTTCTTGCTCCATGTAAACATCTAAACTTTCGTGTTTGTTTACCTCCTGAGCGACTCCAAACTCTAATTGCACCTTCTAGTATCTCAGAAACAATCATCTCGAACTCCTGTTCATTGCTTGTACTCTGCGACTTGCAGGATTAACTCTTTTTGTACGTTTGGCTTTTCTAGCCATTCTAACCCCTAATCTGGCTTTAAGTTGTTTCATTTTCATACGCTTTTTAATATCTTTAGCTCTGAAACACTGTGCAGGTTCTTTAACTACACGGCCTTTTCTAGCACCGCTTGTGCAACGATACTTTCTAACCACCTTGTTACCGCTTCTGGCCCAGACCTGTCTTTCTTCTAAATCTCCTGAAGCGTCAACTGCCTTTTGTTCGGTCGTGGTATATGTAAGTTCTCGTAGCAACATACTGTTATTTATGCTGTTAGCTAAAGTTGATTAGTAGAACGACTATGGTGGAGAGTAGGCCTGCAACAATAGTACCCGTTGCACCTATGATCACTTTAATCATGCTCTTGTTGCCATTTTGGATATCTTGGTGTACTTGCTCCAGTTTCTTCTCAACTGCTGTTAAGCGTGACTCAAGATTCTCATAACGCTGTTGACATAGATCAACATGGGCTTCAAGATTTTCTCTTTCTAGTTCTGTTGTTCTGGCTCTTGCCATCTTATTATCTCTCCGTTCCGTTTACTCTTGGAAGGGGCCTTGTTACTTTGCCTTGTAGATGTAATGTTTGCCTAATTTATAATATTATTTATTATCTATGGTATATCTAATTATCAGATAGTTTAAATACTATATTTTTTTCTGTTGCATCTTTTGTTCTAAATGCATGATTATTAATTGTTGCTGTTTCAGTTAATCCTGTTATAATTGGTACTAGATCAAAATCATCTGTAAGAGTCTGTTCTGTTACAGCACCTTCGTAGTCATGTTCAAACGTAAAGTCCCAATATCTCTGCTTGCCTGTGATTGCACTGCCAAATCCAAATTCTGATACATCACCTACATTTGTTTCACATTTTAATGGTATAGCATTTACCCTAAGTCCAACTGTTTGTAACATAGTCAAAAAGTTTGCTTGCTGATTGCGAGCAAGTTTATCATCTTGCTTGCGAGCGTTTGTTTCAGTGATATCAACAACAGTTGTAAGGGTAACTCTCATGACAGTATTTAATGGTCATAAAAAAAGCGCCACCCTAAAGTGGCGCTTTTATATCCTAAAAATTAGGTTATTAAGCTACTGTGAAGCTTGATGCAGCTGTTACAGTTGTGTCTGTACCAATGCTTGAACTTAGTTGTACTAAGCGAGCTTTGATAGAAGCAGCATCTACAGCATGTCCGTCCATTACAACATGGATAACACCTGTTGCACCGTCTGGTGCAAAAGCCATTAGTGGCTGTATTTCACGAAGAATCAAATCATATAAAGATCCGTGTAGTGCATCTACAGTTCTAAGATCTAATGGATTATCATCTGTTCCGTCTGAATCTTGATCGATTCCGATTACGAACATTTTAAGTTGAGCTACACTCTCAAGTGTACCTACTGCGTTTGCCCCTGTTGAAGCTTGTGGGGTAAAGTCATAAGTTGCCATTATATTTCTCCTTTATCTTAATGACATACACTACGCTCAGTAGTGTTTGTATAATATTATTTAGTCAAGATAGGAAAATAAGCTACTTTAAGGTCTTTTTTGCTCGATTTTGAATAGATCTTAACATAGATATGTAGCTAGGGCCAGCTCTAACAATGTCATCTAGTGCTTTAATTGCGGGCAAATACGCCTTGACCATTTGGCTAGGTATTGGTTTACCTTCTGCGGCTAGTTGCAGAAACCCTTTAACCAACATTAAGTTTTCAGTGCCTACAAGATATCTATAAAACACATAGTCTCTGCTGGCTGCACTGATGTCTGGTTTGCTGAATACTGGTTCATTGTCCGGTACTCTTTCACTTTCTAGATCTCTTTGGCTTGCAAACTTTTCTAAATCATCTATAATATCACTGCTTCTTAGTTTCGCTCTTACAGCATATAATAGTTTTGTAGTTGTAGCCTTCTTTGCGTTGGTATTTAATGTGTCCCAATTGCCTATGCTTCTTCGTATGCCTTTATAGTCAGTGTTAATTATGTTCAATACATTTTCTAATTTAATGAAAAGCTGGGTGCTAGGTGCACCTGTTCCGCTGTTAAGTTGACGCAGGAAAGTCTTGACACTGCTTATAGGAAGGGAAGTCATTGCTCTTGAACGTTTTGCTGCGCCAGGATCTTTTAGTTTGCCAAGGGCTCTATCATCTCCTGTAACAAAATAAATGAAATTGTATAGGTCTGTGCCACTTATCTTAAAACGCTCATAGGTTAAATCAAGACTCTTCCTTGCGTAGTCCCTAACAGTTGCTGATGCATTAGGAAAATTTTTCAATAAATCAAGAACTAATAGTGTAAGGTAAAGACGCTCACAGCAATCTGCATAGGTCAGAACTTTCATGTTCTGATCGTTGCGAGTCATTCTTGCTTCTTCTAGTTCTTGTAGAAATTGCATTAAGGACGGCCTCTGTTACTTAGTGCCATTTTAGTTATATCACTCATATACTTTTGTATATAAAGTTGTTGCATTGTTTTTCCATCGTTAGCATCTAGGAACGGCATAATCCCATCCTTCTTTGAAATGTCTCGTTGGAACTGTTTTTTTTCTTCAGTGTCTGTGCCATTAACAGGTGGACGCTTTAACAGGCTCATAAGGTTTGCTGCTTGGTCCATTGTTAATTGAACCTCTGCTCCATCTCTAGTTTCGACACTGTTTAGAGGATTAGGATTGCCTCTACTGTCTAACATCTTACCTAGTTGCTTTGTAATAGAAAATTTATCTTTTTCTGGATCATACTTGTCATCATCTACATCAAGTTCAGATCCATATCCTTTTAACCCTAGATCGTCGAAGTCGCCTTCTTTTAATATATCTTTAAGTTTCATAGTTTCCCTTCCTTATCGTTGTACGGCTCTGTTTGCCGCTGTAAAGCCAGCTCTATTTACAAGTTTTATGGAGCCTTGTGGGTGAGCTAGTACATACCCTTCTCCTCCTGGTTGATCACCAATGCTTGCAGAAATTTCTGAATCGTGGCTATCAAACTGTTCTATAATATCGTTCTTGACTTTCATTATACCGTTTACTACTTCCCATATAGCATCTAGTCCTGCACGATTTTTACTGATGTAATCTACTAGTTTTGTTTGTTTGGCTTTGCTTACACTTGAACCTGCAAGCCATCTAATAAAATCATCTGAGTTAATATTAGAAAGTCCTGTGTCAACTTTTTGATTCATATAATTGTATAGTATGTCTGGAACATTTTTCATTTTTAAATCTGTAAGTGTTTGCGTATTTAAAAACTTATCCATGGCCGCTGCATCTTTGGCAACGATCCTTTGTAGATCCTTTATTGCTGTGTCGTTAACTTGTGCAGGTTTTTCAACTGTAATACTCGGAAATACTAGAACACTTTCACCTTCAAATATATCTAAGTAGTTTGCTGGTAGGGGACCGTCCTGTCCATTTTCATCCATGAGTAAATGAACAACAACTCCTGTTGTGCTTTTTGCTATCTTTTTACCTAGAGCACTGTTGACTCCTACACGATAGGTTACCATCTGTGGTTTAAAAACAAATTGATTGTTTTCTACCGGAGGACGATTATAATATAACAGGTCGCCTTTGAAGTAGCCTACAAAATCTTTAGGCACTGCTTTTTCATATTCGTCATAGATACTTCGCATGTTTGCGGCAAAACTTTTGTATCTGTCGTCGGGTTCTATGCCTTTGCGTTCTTTTCTTCCAAGGAACATTTTCTCAATGTCTTTTGCTGTTTTAGGTTTTCCATCGTAGCCAACTGCTGCAAATCCTGATTTGTCTGTAAGTGTAAACTCTCCATCTGCATTGCGTCCAAAAATGATTGCGGGAGATCCATCCCATTTGATAGTGACATCTTTGTGTCCTCCTTGCTCAAGATTTTTAAGACTTTCAATTGTACGAGCTGCGCCTTTAGATCCTTCCCAGAACACAACATCTTCTGCGTGATCTATTCTGGCACCTTCGTTGATGATTGGTTTGTTTATGTTTTTAAATTCGTAAAATCTCATAGCATTCTCACACTGTTTAGGCTTAGTCCGGCCAGCTCTTTGATACGAGTAAGTTCTGCACTTTCAGGAAGGCCTTTGCCAACCTTTTCCATGTTTTCTAACCATGGAGCAATTAGTTCTTCAAAGTCAGGATCATTTCTTACATATGCAATCATGCTTTCTACTGTGTGAGTATCAGCTTCTCTTGCTCCTGGTCCTAGTAGTATTTCTGCAATTTCATCCCATTCATCTGCAACAACAGTATCACCTTTGTTAGGATCTACAACTCCTTTGGTTGGACTAAATTTAAGTCCCCTACCTCTTGCAAGACTTGATAGCAGCACAGCTCTGTCTGCGCCTGTGTAGTGTTCAGTACCGCCACGCTTGGCTCCACGCTGTAGAGCAGGATTATCTGTAAGCATAAAGTCTGTTTGAACAAAACCGTTGTTAACATCACCTTTGATTGGGGTACGGAAGTGTACTTGTAGTCCTGCGTTTGCTACCCACCCTTGTGTAAAGGTTCTTCCTTTGTTCATAATTTCTAAATCAGGTATGCCCTGTTGTTGACACCATTTAGATAGTTTAGCAATAATTTCTTCTTTGGGCAATTCTCTAACGTCAACATTTAAATCAATATCGCCTGAACTGTTTTCTTCAAATGATCCATCTGGCTTGTTTTTCTTTCCAGTGGTGCCAAGCATGTCTTCGTCAACAAACTTAAAACCAAATGTAGAATTTAGCCAATCCACTGTTGGCTTCACATCAGCAGTTGCTATCCTTTGTGTGATAGGCCCTTTTTCAGTTTTGAATACGTTGCCGCCTTCTTTAAGAATCATCGTTTTGTCTCTGTTTGGCTTCTATAATCTTTTCTATGCCACGCTTAAACTTACGTGGGTCTCCGCTTTTAATACTGTTAAGAAAGCGTCTTTCTAACTCGCCTGCAGTCCCAGCATCATAGGTTTGATTGATAGTATTGATAAGGTTAATGCTACTGTTAATAATATTATTAGCAGTTGTTTCAATTAATCGATCATTGTCCCTGTTCAAGCCAAGGTTGCTTAGTTCTTCTAAGATACTACGAGTGTGTTTTTTCATTGCACTTTCCTATACAATGTATTTATTGTATCTAAAATAAATATAGATATAGAACGGAGGGCTAAAATGGAAATATCCAAACTTAATTTCAAAGAAAGATCCTTATTATTCGCAAATTTGGCACAAGTTGCTTATTGTAACGAAAGAGATGCTAAAAGTCAAGCGAAAAATTACTCATTTAACACTGTAGAATTCTACGACAAAGACGGAGCTCAAGCATATCGCTTTATGAACAAACATGATTTGGTTATAGCCTGTCGCGGAACACAGCCTACAGAATTCAATGATATCAAAGCAGATCTACAGGCTTTACCTGTGATGGCTGAAACTATAAGTAGGGTTCACAGAGGTTTCAAAGCAGAAGTAGACGAACTTTGGCCTGCGATACTTGAAGATATTTCCCGAAAAGCAAATGCCAATAAGAAGATTTGGTTTTGTGGACACAGTTTGGGTGCGGCAATGGCTACTATCATGGCAAGTCGCTGTCATTTATACGAAGGTATTCCCCCTGTTCAAGAACTTTATACCTACGGATCTCCAAGAGTTGGATGGCCTAAATACTGTAATAGTCTTGCTGTAACGCATCATCGTTGGGTAAACAACAATGACATTGTTACACGGGTACCTCTAAATATTATGGGCTACAGACACCACGGTGAAGAACACTACATGAATGCATATGGAAATATCCGTAATCCTAAAGGTTGGCAGAGATTCAAAGATCGTATGCGTGGTATGTGGATGGGCCTAAAGCAAGGCAAGATTGATAACTTTGGTGATCACGACATAGGATTGTACATTGCTAATTTAGAAATGTATGCTTCAGGCAAAGAAAACAGCCAATCCTAAACTTTTACAAGGTTGTCTCTAAATATTTCCCAAGCTCTTTCCCAGCTCCATTTCTTGCTGGCATCATAAACTGTGTCTCTATCTAAATCAAGTGCTCTTGATATTGCATGTTTTATATCATTGTTCATAGATCCTGTCAACCCTTCATCTATTACATCTATAGGACCTTGCACAGGATAAGCCGCAACAGGTGTGCCGCAGGCCATTGCTTCTATTTGCACTAATCCAAATGTGTCCCACTTGGATGGAAATACAAAAACATCTGCCTGTTGATAATATTCAGCAAGAGCTTTACCTCGTTTGGCTCCTACAAAATGTACATCGGGATACAGTTTCTTATACAGTTCTAATTTAGGTCCATCACCTACTTGTATTTTAGTGCCTTCTATGTCAAGTTTATAAAAGGCTTCAAGGTTCTTTTCTGAACTGATCCTGCTTACATTTAACATCAACGGTTTGGTACACTGTGTTTTTCTCGTTGTGGGCTTGAATATATCTCTATCAACACCGCGTGTCCAAGGCTTAATATTTTTTACAAAACCTTTGCTGTGTAACTGTGCCACCATAGATGATGTTGTTGTTAGTACGCAATTTGAATTGGCATGGAACCAACGTATCATAGGCCAAGTTATAAACTCGGGTATGCCTAATATCTTCTTTACCCCTTCAGGAAACTTAGTATGGTAAGCAGTATTGTAGCGATGCCCACCCATTGCAAGATGGCTTCGAGCAAACACACCCATAGGACCTTCTGTCGCGATGTGGATATGATCCGGACATAACGCATCGATCTCCTTCCCCAGCCCTTTGGGGTAGGCAAGTTTGACTTCGTTATACTTAGGGCAATCAATATAGCGGTACCGCCCGGGGTGAATATAATCAATAGTGTAACCATCACGAGCCGCAAACGGTTCAATATTTTTGTAGGTGGTGACCACACCATTAATCTGATCCGGCAGATTGTCCGTTATTATTAATATCTTTTTCATTAATCAATCTTTTTTCTTTCTACTTATAAAATGCTGTAGGGGTATGAATACAGCAAGGATGCCTATCCATATGAGGTAAAGTATGTGAGCCTTACTGTCTGGAAACAGCCATTCCATTTCTCTAATGTTGTCACTGCCTATAAAGCCAGCACTGAACATCATGAAAAAGAAAGCCACAAAAGGAATGGTCAAAAGTTTATGTATTAGTTTCATTAGGCTTATCTTTAGAAATCATGTCCTACCTCTAATTGTCTCGGACTATAAACTTCGCGATTCCAATCTTTAGGTCTACCTCTAGGATTGCTTATAAGCCTAGCACCCTTGTATGGAATGTCTTTATGGTCGTGATTGTGACCAAACAACCAATACTTTAATTTACCTTTACGATCTGCGTCCAAGGTCCATTGAAATTTGCTATTACCATACAATCCTGTAAAGTTATTGTCATCTGGATAAACGTTCCAACTGATGCAACTAGGATGAGGTAACGGATGTGTCACCACCACAATCTTACTCACTGTATCGTCTTCTTGAGCATCTAGCATCTGGTTCAATAGGAATTGGCAGTCCTTGACTCCTTGTCTAAACTGTTCTTTTACAGCAGGCCTACCCCAACTGGTCTTGGCTAAAAAAGCATTAACACAGGTATCAAAAGGAACGTTAGGGTCACCAAAATCAAAACTCCACCATCCATTAACTCCAATAAATCTAATGTCATCTTGTTGGAAGTGTCGGTCTCCGAGATAGTGTGCGCCTGTTTGTCTAATGGCAACTTTATAATCATTTGTTGATTCTTCCACGCTAGGAAATCTTGGTTGGTGTTCATGGTTGCCATCGATCACCATTACAGTCTTATAATATTCTTGCATTTTTACAACATATTCACAACTCATATCAATATGATCGCTTATGTCTCCTGCTATTACTAGAGTGTCGCTTTTTTGCTCATTGAGCCAATCAAAGTGAAACTGTTTGTCCCACATATCTATATGTAAATCACTTACTAAATCAAATTTCATCTTGGTTCCCTTCATGGTGATATATTTCCCAAGTGCCGTCGGTGTGTTCAAGAAGGGCAGTGGCACTCTCAACCCAATCACCATCATTCATATATGTTACACTGCCTATCTGTTTTATTTCTGCTTTGTGAATGTGTCCGCAGATCACTCCGTCATAGCCTTTGTTTTCACAGTAGGCGGCAATGTATTCTTCGAAGCGATTGATAAACTTCACAGCATGTTTGGCATTGTCTTTGAGCCATTTAGATAGGCTCCAGTATTTTAATCCAAGCAGTAGTCTTACCTTGTTGAAGTGTCTATTAAACCAAATGAAGAAAGTGTACAAATTATCACCTATGTGCATGATCCACTTTTTATCCTTGGCCATAAGGTTGTCAAACGCATCGCCGTGTGTGATCAAATAGCGTTTACCATCTACACCCACATAGTCATACTTGTTGAGAATCTGTATGCGACC
>JGI10211J34971_10002514_pt1 | contig 14916 bp, 13 predicted proteins | sample Etolagsediment_FD_34971 | JGI IMG/M metagenome (IMG submission 34971) | reverse complement strand
AAGCAGATTGGACTCGACCCCTCAGCTTACGGCACTCACTCAATGCGACGAACCAAGGCAACGCTGATCTACAGGCGAACTAGGAATCTCCGCGCTGTTCAGCTCCTGCTGGGGCACACCAAATTGGAGTCCACGGTACGTTATTATGCTTCCTAAAGGATTATGCTCAGTGAGTGGTGTAATGCGCATCAATTCAATGTGTTAGCTCTGCATTTCTGCACATAACGTTCCATGATTTATCTCACTGCGGTCATAGATGCCGCCAACATAGAGGTGATCAAGCATGGAACAATCAAGTATTCAGAATTCAAGCAATCCACCACTCAGTGAGCTCATTTCGGATGCGTTACAGCAGCTGGTTAAACTGGACTTCAGTAGGCGATCCATAAGGCGATACCAAGCAATCTGGAAACACCTATCAGACTTTGCTCGTCAGAACGATCTTGACGATAAATTATCAACGGAACTGGCGGATAGATTTATCGCCACCTATCAAAGCCAGGAAGATGAACCTGCCCATTCACAACGCGGGTGGCGACGGCACGTTGTCTTCGGCATAAAAATGCTCACCGATTTCGCCCATGAGGGCCATATCAAGCGTACTCGTGTCGCTAGAGAAATGATCCCTATCCCACCTGCCATGAGAAAGACATTGGACGACTACGAGCGATACTGTCTGGACAAGCGGTATCTTCGTTCTTCTACCATGCGGCAACGGCTTAAAGAAATTACAGCCTTTCTGAGTTATTTGGATGCAAGAGGTATTGGTCATTTTCGGCAGATACAGGCTGTTGATATCACTTCTTTTGTGATATCCCGTCAACACTTTCGCCCCCGAACGCTGGCTCGCATTGTCACTGACATCCGCTCATTCCTGCGATATCTTTCGCTGCAAGGGATACTGGATCATGACCTTAGCCAGGTGCTACCACCCATTCGTATCCCTAAGAATGACACCATTCCATCGGTCTGGAATCCGGAACTGGTAACCCGGCTCCTCAAGTCGATCGATCGCAGCTCAGGCAAAGGAAAGCGTGATTACGCCATTCTGATATTGGCAAGCCGTCTGGGTTTGCGGGCGGGAGATATCCGGACGTTGACGCTGGATAACCTCGACTGGGAGGGAGAAACCCTGGCAATCACACAGTCCAAGACCGGCGAACCTTTGCGCCTGCCTCTAACGGAAGAAATCGGCGCGGCATTGATAGACTACCTGAAGTCAGGACGGCCTCAGTCGGAACATCGCCAACTGTTCCTGCAGCTAAACCCGCCATTTACTCCGTTCGGCGAGGACAACCATCTCTACTACATCCTTAAATACTGGAAGCAACTCGCTGGCATCCAATTACCCACGCGACAACGCCAGGGACTGCACTCTCTGAGGCACACATTGGCATCGCAACTACTCCAGGCGGAAACGCCGTTTCATGTAATTGCCGAAGTACTGGGACATGTCAGCACCACGTCAACGATGATCTACGCCAAGGCTGATGTGGAGAACCTTCGCAGCGCTGCCCTGGATATAGCGGAGGTGTGTGATGACAAACAGTGACACCCCCATACGGTTCCATAACAGACTCGCACCGCTGATGAAGGCGTTTATCGAAGAAAAGCGTGCTTGTGGTTACCGTTATCACGATCCTGCACGTCTTTTATTCCATTTTGATCAGTTCTTGTGCGGAGAAACCCTGGAGGACGACAAACTACCCTGGGCGATCAGCCGTAAGTGGGTAGCCAAACGGCCTCACGAGAGTGCGCGTACACACCAACGCCGGATCACGGTTGTCCGTCAATTTGCTCTCTTCATGCAGCGACAGGGGTATCAGGCCGATGTGCCGGAACGTATCTTGTCGGCAAGGCAGGACCGGTCATTTATGCCGCGCATCCTGACGCACCAGGAAATAAAGCAGCTATTGCAGGCAGTTGATCAGTTGGCGCCGAATGGACGAACACCCTTCAGGCATCTGATCATGCCAGAAATCTTTCGGTTGCTTTATGGCTGCGGCTTCCGGATCAGCGAGGTATTGAACCTGCGCATGAGAGACGTTGATCTGAACCAGGGTATTCTGACGGTACGTGAGGGGAAGTTCGGTAAAGACCGACTGGTTCCACCGGCCCGGTCATTGGTGGCGCGCTTGAGAACCTACGTCAATACAATCGGTAATCGCACGGACAATGCGCTTCTGTTCCCCTCCCATGTCAATGACAAGCCAGTCAGCATCAGGACGGTCTATAGTCAGTTCCGTCAACTACTGCACGCATGCGGCATTCCATACTCAGGAAGAGGCAAGGGGCCACGCGTCCATGACCTCAGGCATACCTTCGCTGTCCATAGTCTGCTGCGATGGTACCGTGAAGGTGCTGAACTGAATGCCAAGTTGCCCGTGCTGGCTGCCTATTTAGGTCATCGCTCTGTCGCCCACACGCAATACTATCTGCACTTGACGGCGGAACTATTCCCGGAGATCACCAAACGCGTCAATCTGGCATTCGATGACGTCATCCCATTGAGGAGAGCACCATGAAGCCAACAGACTTTGCGACGCATCTGACCCAATTCCTCTCCCATTATCTGGCTGCACAACGGAATCTGAGTCCAAACACCATCAAATCCTACCGTGATGTGTTCAAGCTCCTGCTCAGGTTTTGCCGTGATGTGCGCGGCATGTCATTGGAGCGACTATCGCTCGCACAGGTTGACGCGCCGTTGATCGAGGCATTCCTGAAATATTTGGGTAATGAAAGGCGGTCTTCGGTTCGGACGCAGAATCACCGCTTGGCAGCATTGCATGCCTTCTTCCGTTATGTGCAATCCGAGGTCCCTGAACAAATCCAGCAGTGTCAGCAGATCCTGGCTATCCCATTACGGCGGCATGGGCAACCAATGATCGGTTATCTCTCAAAGGATCAACTGACGATACTGCTGTCTCAGCCTGATCAACGGACAGAATCAGGTCGCAGGGATGCCGTGTTATTGAGCGTGTTGTACGATACCGGCGCACGCGTACAGGAGCTGATTGATCTATGTGTTGGTGATGTACGCCTAGAGTCGCCCGCTCAGGTTCGCCTGATGGGAAAGGGTCGTAAGATGCGGGCCGTGCCTTTGATGTATGCCACTACCCAGATGCTTCGTGACTACCTGCGGGACTTAAAGTTGGATCATCCTGAAAACTTTGATCGCCCATTATTCCAGAACCGACAAGGAGGGCGATTCTCCCGGTCAGGCATACGTTACATCCTGCAAAAATATGTTAAGACTGCCGGTATCTCTGATCACGGCTTAGCGCAAGCGATCAGTCCGCATTGTCTTCGACATACCAAGGGTATGCATCTGTTACAGAGTGGCATATCGCTTGAGATCATCCGAGACTTCCTGGGGCACGTGGATGCGAAGACAACGCAAATCTATGCAAGAGCCAATCTGGAAATGAAACGCAAGGCGCTTGAAAAGATCAGCAATGAACTTCCAGCTCCAAACATACCTTCGTGGAAGAAAGACAAATCCCTGCTCGATTGGTTGTCAGCGCTCTAACGATCGGTGGATACTCATGTCAACGCTGAATCGGAGCCCACCTCATCGGACTACTGGTGGATATTATGTTGAGTCATTGCTGCCCATGTGCATCAAATGTCATTGGCAAAAGCGCTTTCTGCACATAACTACTTTCTGATCATAATATCGCTTATGTGCAGCTGCACATAAGCGATACCTGGGCATCGAGGTCGATGACGCCTTGGCAATGGCGGAACAGACTGAGGTCTGAGGTTCAATTGGCCCGATCTGAAATCTCCTGGTCGGGCTGATTTCTGCGAAATGACCAATCTTGATATGAGTTAACATATTTGTTAACTTTGACGTATGAGAGAAATCATCTTCTACCACCTGCAATCAGGACGATGCCCTGTAGAAGAGTTTCTGGATTCGCTGAACGCCAAGCAGGCTCAGAAAGTCGCCTGGGTACTGCAGTTGGTCGAAGAACTGGACCGGGTACCGGTCCGTTACTTCAAGAAATTGGTTGCCACCGATGATATCTGGGAAGTACGCGTTCAGATGGGAAATAACATATTTCGGATTCTGGGATTCATGGATGGCGACAACCTGGTGGTACTGAATCATGCCTTCCAGAAGAAAACCCAGAAGACCCCGCCTCAGGAAATCCTGATCGCGGAGCAACGTAAGCAAGACTATCTCGCGAGGCGAAAACGATGAGTGACCTGAAAGCCTATATTTCAAAACGCCGATCTGCTGATCCGGCCTTCGACAAAGGTTTTGACGATGGCTATCAGGCCTTCAAGATCGGCGCATTGCTCAAACAGGCGCGTGAGGAGTCTGGCCTGACCCAGGCGGAAATGGCAGAACGGCTACATACCCAGAAATCGGCGATTTCCCGCATTGAGAACCACGCGGAGGATATACGACTGTCTACGCTGGAGAAATTCGCGGCGGTATTGGGCCGATCACTGGAGGTCTCCATTCGCTGATAAGTCGCAGCGCGTAGGAGATTATCCGCACTGGCAGTAGCTTTCACGTGCCCGATAGCAGGCATTCAGGAAGCCGGGAGTCCTACTGCGGTGCGATAGATGAAACGGAGCTAAATCTTGGATGGCGCCAGCTCCCGGCAGGAAAGCGGTCGTTCCCGAATCGAAGGAAAATCCGAATAGCTGCTGGACCGAGAGTTAAAACCGGTCATTCTGGACATTAAGCTACACGCTATTCCACGGCGTATTCGCATCAACATCAAACACCGTGTCAAAGTGACACTGGTCAAAAGCGGAAGATGTTGCCTGTTGCGGGTATGGAACATTAGTGAACCCTGACGTTCCACCCTAAAGCTGGCATAATCGATCACAATTTCCAGCGAATAACAATAAAGAGTTGCTAATGACAAGGAATCACAAAAACAACCCAATATTTGGACCGGCCTTACTGATTCTATGCGCCGCCTTGCTCGTCGCATGCAAACAATCGCCAGCCCCTGCAACACAACCCGATGGTGAAGCCAGTGTGAATGCTCCGGCCTGGTACACGAGTCAGGCTTTCGAGGTACCCGGCTACTGGCTGGGCTACGGCGATGCGCTGACGGTCGAGCAGGCCAAGGCCTTGGCGCGCGCCGATCTGGCCGCGACTTTCAAAACGGAGATCCGGGCTAGCCTGCGGCTCGATCAAAGCCTGGACGGCGATGAACTGATTCAGCGCGCTCAGACGCGCATCGACCAGTTCAGCTCGGCGGAGTTCGAGGATCTCGACGTGCTACGGAGTGAGCAGCATCGGGGCCGATATTATATCGCGCTCGGTTATGATTACCGGCCGCTCGCTCAGCGGCTGATATCAAAGCTGAAAGACCGCTCGCTGGATACCGGGTCGCCTCAACAAATACCGGTACGCAGTCACTTGTTTGAACAACTGGAACAGTCCATGGGCCGCGTGCCAGCGGTTCGCCTGCATCATGAGCGAGGACGCTACCTGTTGAGCGCGGGCGGTAACACCGTGACGGTGCGTGATAACGAGATCGAGGCCTTGTTCCCACAAGCAGACTCCAACGAACTCCAAATTGCACTGACCCCGACTCAAAGCGTTTATGCCCCGGAAACCCTGTTCAAGGTCTCTATCGCCGCGCACCGGGCTGGGCGCCTCAGCTACCTGCAGGTCTTCGGCAATGGCGCGGTGGTGCTGATGCTAGCCAACCAGCCGGTCAGTGCGGGCGAACGTTTCGACTACCCAGACCCGGCGCTGTACGATGGATTGGTCACCGAACTGCCGCCCGGTCGTTCCGCAACGGCTGTACAGCACCTAGTCATGTTTTGCACAGGCCCGCGCGACCTGTCGCGTCTGGAAAATCTGTCGAGCCGGGCCAACGACCGCTATCAGAGCTACTTGCTGGGCGAATGGAACCGTTGGTTCACCGGTTGTGACGGTCAATCGCTTTTGCAACGAATTCGCCCATGAGGAACAACCCGTCTGTGTCAGAGAAGCCTATGAAATTAACAAACCTGATCCTGATCGTCACGTTGGCACTGGGCCTCGGCGTAACCCCATTAACCATCCAGGCCGATCTCAAGGCCAATACCGAGCGCCTGAATCGATATCTCGATCAATTACGCGATGAGCGGATAGAACGCGAGAGGCAGGAGCAAATCGAGCGAGAACGTCAGGCCCAACTGGAACGCGAGAGGCAGGCCCGCCTGGAACGCGAGCGCCAACAAGAGCGCCAGCAGCGGGAATTGAAGCGTTTGGGAATTGAGATGGTGGCTGTTCCAGGCGGCTGTTTCCAGATGGGCAGCAACAGTGGCGCCGGTGACGAAAAACCGGTACATGAGGTCTGCCTGAAGGGTTTTAAGATGGGGCGGTACGAGGTCACCCAGGGCCAGTGGCGCGCGCTTATGGGCAGCAACCCCAGCTATTTTTCGAGGTGCGGTGATGATTGCCCGGTGGAGCAAGTGAGCTGGAACGATATCCAGGATTTTCTTCAACTCCTCAAGCGCAAAACCGGCCTGAACTTCCGCTTGCCGAGCGAGGCCGAGTGGGAATACGCCTGCCGCGGCGGTAAGGCCAATGAGACCTACTGCGGCGGCAACGAGGCCGGGCGCGTCGGCTGGTTCAGCGACAACAGCGGCAGCAAGACCCATCGTGTCGGCGGCAAAGCGCCTAATGGCTTTGGCCTGTACGACATGAGCGGCAACGTCTGGGAATGGACCGAGGACTGCTGGAACGACAGTTACCACGGCGCGCCCCGCGATGGTTCCGCCTGGCACAGCGGTGATTGCTCGCGCCGTGTGCTGCGCGGCGGCTCCTGGGGCAGCTGGGGGGTGCGTGCGGCCAGCCGAGGCATGCTCATAGCCTGGATCGAAGACAACATCAGTTACGGCTTTCGGTTGCTGCTCCAGGACCGCCCGTAGCCTAGCGCAGGGCGTCACCCTTGGGCGCTGCTTTAACCATTTTTTATGGATTGATATAGTTTTTAACATGACGGCACATAGCATGATTCGGAGCTATCAAAGAACAAGAGTGAACGGGACATGCAGGGTCTCTTCGTCTTGAAAACACCGCACCTCTTCAGACGATTGATTCCGGTTTTGTTGATCCCACTCATCGGTCAGAGCGCGTTGAACGTACAGGCTGATCTTAAATCAAATACTGAGCGCTTGAATCGTTACCTGGAACATTTGCAAGCTCGACAACCGGAGATACAACGGCTAGAGAGACTCAAAAAAGAGCATGAGGAGCGCAAAGAGAAAGAACGCCAAGCCCGACTTGAAAGGGAGCGCAAAGAGAAAGAACGCCAAGCCCAACTTGAAAGGGAGCTAGAGGTAAAGCTTGAAAGTGAGCGACTGATGCGTTTACGGCTTGAACGTCAAGAAAAGGAGCGTCAGGCCCAAGTTCTAAAACGATTGGCGATAAAGATGGTTGGGGTGCCGGGAGGGTGTTTCCAAACGGGTGGGGAACCTATGGAGAGTGGAAAACCCATTCACATTCACGACTGTCTTGAGGGATTTCAGATAGGCATGTACGAGGTAACCCAGGCTCAGTGGAGGAAAGTGATGAAATCGAATCCCAGTTATTTTTTAAGCTGTGGCGATGACTGCCCTGTCGAGCGGGTCAGTTGGAACGATATCCAGGAGTTCCTTAGAAAACTCAATCGCATGACTGGTCTGAACTTCCGCCTACCGAGCGAAGCCGAGTGGGAGTATGCGTGTCGGGGTGGTGCCGCGCATGAAACCTATTGTGGTGGTGACGACATAGATCGGGTTGGCTGGTTTTGGGGTAACTCCGTTATCAGATCTCATGCGGTGGGCGAAAAGGCACCTAACGGGTATGGGCTGTACGACATGAGCGGAAACGTCTGGGAATGGACGATGGATTGTTGGGAAAACAGCTACCGTGGCGGACCTCAAGACCGCTCTGCTCGACAAATAGGTGATTGCCAGCAACGCGTGGCCCGCGGAGGGTCTTGGTACAATACTAAAGACAGGCTAAGCGCCGCCAATCGAGACGGCTATGACGTTAATGAACGTTATAATAGTGGTGGACTAAGGTTATTGCTTAAAGATCGGCCGTAGCTCTTCGCGAGGCGTCACCCCCTAAGGCTCTTCGTCCCTTTTATCAGTTTGAAACCAATGAAAGCATATGTCCTGATTTCAATCATCACTCTGTTTCTAAGCCTCTCCGCATTCCAGTCAACGATACAGGCCGATCTCAAGGCCAACACCGAGCGCCTGAATGAGTACCTCGATCAATTGCGCGATCATCAGCCTCAAATAGAACGAGTTGAGCGAGAACGACAGGCTCGACTGGAACGTGAGCGTCAGGAACGAGAAAGGCTTGAGCAAGGTGAACGCGAACGGAAGGCGAGCCAACAAACAGAATTAACTGGAGTTCGGGTTGCGGAAACAACTCCTGAACACACTCGCATCGTGTTCGATCTTTCAGGACAGGCCGAACATGATCTGTTCACCCTGGTCAACCCCAGTCGGGTCATCATTGATCTCAAGGGTGTCCGTAAAAGCGCGGCACTGGGCTCCATTAACAAGACCTCGTTGCTGAGCCGAATCCGCTCAGCGGTGCGTACCTCGAACGACTTACGGATCGTACTGGATCTTAGTGGCATGGTGCGACCCCGGGGTTTTATGTTACAGCCTAATGCAAGCAACGGGCACAGACTGGTTATTGATCTTTTTGCGACCCAACTGAGTCCGACGCCGGTGGTGACCCCGGTCGATGAACGCCATCGTAAGAAGAAGAAAATCCTCATCGCTATTGATCCGGGGCATGGCGGACGAGACTCTGGTGCTGTGGGGCACAAGGGTACACAGGAAAAGGATATCACCCTGTCCCTGGCCAAGAAACTCGAGCTGATCATCAACGCCACGCCCGGCTACCTTGCTGTCATGACGCGAGAGAGCGACCATTATATTGGACTGCACAAACGCGTGGAAAAAGCTCGTAAGCACCGGGCCGACCTGTTTGTGTCGTTACACTTCGATGCCTTCGAAAGCCCCAACGTGGAAGGCGCCTCGGTCCATGTGTTGTCGGAAAACGGCGCCCAATTGGAGGCAGCGCGCTGGTTCGCGGATAAGAATTCATCGGACCTGAAGAGCGGCATTAGCCTGGACGAAAAGGACGAACGGATCGCCTCGGCACTGCTCGACCTGTCTCAAACGGCTACCATCCAAGACAGTCTGGAACTCGGCTCCCATGTGCTGAAGAATCTTGGCAAGGTGGGTAAGTTGAATAAAAAGCAGGTGCAGCAGGCAGATTTGGTCGAATTGAGAGCACCGGATATGACTTCTATTTACGTCAACATCGGTAATCTCGCTAATCCCTACGCTGAACGTCGTTTGAGAAGTCCGTTCGTATTGGGGAAAGTTGCAACCGCTATTTTTTCCGGGATAGAAGAGCATGTAAAAAATCCACTTGGTTTAGATGAGTGATTGATACAGGTTTCGATCGTTTCAACTTTGCATTCGTCAAAGTGCTGGATTTGAGTCAGGAATATTTGAATATAAGGGGTTGCCCCATTATCCTTGGTTGAATGGAATGAAGGAGTAAGTCCAAAGATGAACCGTCTGCCACTAACCCTAGTGATTCTGTTGATGGGTGCGGTCGGGTGCAAGTCTGTACCCACACCATCAACCCAGAGCGCTCCCCAGACGATAACGACAAGGGAGATGCCACATCGCTCACCGGAAACAGTACCATCACCTGCGCCGCTTTCCTTGTTCGAGGCTCTTCGTGAAGGTTCCAGCGACGCCTCATTGCTGCCCCTGATCGAATCGAGCACAGACTTGAATACCCCCAACGATGTGGGAGTTACTCCTTTCATGGCGATTACTGCCACGCGTTCCCCAGAGCTTGTCAAGCTAGCTCTTCGACATGGTGGGGATGTTAGGCGCGAAGTGTCAACACTGAGCGGGCGTGTTGATGCAATCGGATTCACACGACAAGTAGTGGGCCTGGCTCATTCGGCGGATCTAGAATACCGCCCTCAATTCTTTGGGTTAAGCGGAGTTGGCATAACTGGTGGACCTTTAGACGATCAGGAGGCAGCGGATTTAATAGAGAAATTCGTCTTGATCCGCACTCGACAGTTCGAGCTGGAAAAACTCGATGATGAAACCATTCAAAAAGCACGCCGCGAATTCAAGGCCTGGAGCGAGCAGACGCAGCGCCGCATCGATGCTCTGAGCAGCCCGGTCGCCAACATCCCCGAACCGGCCCTGCCGCCGGTGCAGAGCTTCAAGAAAAGCCCCTTCGAGACGTTGGCCATGTTCCAACAGCGAATGGAGGACGCGCGCAAGCAGCGTGAAAAGCAGACCGCCGAGATCCTCTCGCGCTATCGCAAGCGGGTCGAAGCGCGCAACCAGCAGGTGGCCCAGAACAGTGCCGAGCTGAAAAAGCTGCAGGCCGAAGTCGCGGACCGCAACGCGGCGTACCAACAGGTGCTTGATAGCCATGGCGAGGCCATCGAAAAGGCCGTGCGCACCAACCAGCGACGTTTCCTGGCCGAGGCCATGGCCGAGGTGTACGGAGCGCCTTACCTGCAGGCCATCGAACAGGATGGCGCACCGAAGTACGATGCCGAGCGCGGCCTGATGTTCGCCGGGCTGGGCTTCAGCGGGTTGTCGGAGACGCGCGAGCTGGTAATTCCGGTCAAGGCGGGGCCGGGGGCGGAACGTTTTTACAACCGGCTCAAGTCCGGCGATCTGGCCTCGACGGCCTGGTTCCGGTTTGGCGGCTCGGGCGCCGCGGTCAGCCTGCAAAGTGCCGACATTGATTTCGAACAGACAAATTTCTCTGCCCGTCTTGATAAAGGCGAACGTTTCATCGCCCAGGCCCCGGTTGAGGTGGTGTTGCAGGAGAAAACCGCCGTACCGCAACTGGCGCAGGGCAAGGTCGAAAAGGTCGTATTCGACCAGGCGGCATTGAATAACCTGACCCTGCAGAATCCCAATATCAAGGACGTGCAGTTCGAGGCATTCCTGTTGAAGGAGCAAAAGGCCTTCGACGATGACATCCCGCAACTGTTGGCCAAGACCCCTGCCGTGCCGGTCAACCGCAGTAACTGGTTGTTCGTGATCGGCATCGGCGAATACGCGGAGACCGACGATATCCTGTACTCACGCCGCAGCGCCGAGCTGTTCAGCCAGGTCGCAAGCAAGACCCTCGGTGTGCACGAGTCGCGGCGCATCGTGCTGCTCGACAAGCAGGCTTCCAGTGGCGCGATACAGGACCAGCTGCGCCTGATGCTGGACAAGGTCAAACCCGGCGATAACATCTGGTTCTACTATTCGGGTCATGGCCTGCCGGTAGCCGAGAAGGGCAATGCACCCTACCTGTTGCCCGCCGACAAGATTCCGGATTTCATCGCTAGTGATGATTTCTACCAGGCCCAGTCGATCTACCGCATGCTGCAGAACTCGCGTGCCTCGCAGGTCGTCGCGTTCATGGATTCGTGCTTTACCGGCACCACCGATGGCAAGAGCGTTTTCGGTGGCAACAAGGCGGCCACGCGCCTGCAGCCCAAGCAGTTACGCATCGCCAATACCGACAAGATGGCGGTGCTGACCGCAGGCACCGACAAGCAATTCTCCAACGCTTTTCCTGAAACTGGGCACCGGTTATTCAGCTATTACCTGATGAAGGCCATGCTTAAAGGCTATGACCGCGTGGGTGATTTCGCCAACCGGGTACGGGCTGATGTCAGCGACAAAAGCCTCGACCTTGGCGGACTGAACCGCCAGACGCCGGTGCTGGTGGGCAATCCGAATTTACGCTTGAGGTAAATACCGGTGCTGCTCCAATGCCATTGCTTAATCACCACATTGTCCTAACTATGGAATTATCCGCGATAAAGCGATGCAAATTGACGATAATATCAACTATGGCTGGATAAAAATCGATAGCATAGACGAATACAAATCCGCCGCTTCCGCATTAAAGACATTAGCCAATAATCAGAATATGAGCGTCGCTCAATGGGAGCCGTAAGAATTTCGTCGCCGAGATGACACGTAAAGCTAATGCCATAAATGAGGACGTCAAAAAAAGCTGCTTCTAGCGCATCGAAGCAGATCCATTTCGGGCGTTGCCTATATGTGCCCATGGAACAAGACGATTGTGTTTGAATCATGAGAACTTAGACATGAACTTAAAGTTCGAATTTGACAATTTTAGGGACGCATGTGAATTTGGGAAAAATCTATCTCGAAATTTAAGCGCAACCTCTCGCCATGAACGTGAGGAAGGTAAGCACATTATTGTAGTACCGGAAAAAAATTTGAATGGGGTGGCCACGACTGCTCTAGCAGTATCAATAGTTACCGCCGGTTTGATTAATGGGCAGTATTATCTCGACGAAGAAAGGTTCAGTATGGTTATCGGCGCAATGCAGCGTGCCAATCCGGAGTTGGAAAGCATGACGCTAAGTCAAATTGGTGACCATCTCTCAAATTTGTCACCAGAACAATTACAAGGTGTGGTGAATAATACGAAAGGCGTATATCACGAAATGTTATATGTGGATGCGGTAAAAGCTGAAGGGCTAGAAACTGAAGCGGTTCTTCATTCTGAAATAAACAACCCTGGATCAGATGTCGTTTTTAGCAAAGATGGCGAGGTTTATGATGAAGTTCAACTAAAAGCTACAGATAGTGTCAGTTATATAAACGAACACTTCGAAAAATATCCCAATATTGAAGTAGTGGCCACGGAAGAAGTAGCATTAAAAATTGATGGTGTCGAAAGCTCAGGCTTTTCAAATTCAACCCTTGAGCAAGATGTTTCAATTGGTCTTGAACATTTAATATCCAATGCTGATTCTTCTGAAACTGCAACAGAAACCATTTCATCCGCAGTATCAGATGAGACCATTGGGCTTGGCCCTATCAGTATAGTTACGGGTTTGCTTTTTGGAATATTTTAACCTTATCTGGCCTAACTGGAACTGCGAGCAAGACAGCAGTGGCTGATTTAGGGTTTCAATGCCTCCTGTGGAGCACTGGTGATAGCTAACTCGACTTGCCCCATTCTCACAATCACCGATGTCGTCTTTGTCACATCTATAGGCATAGGATTTCCGCCCCCCGCTGGCAGTTTATTAAACCATCAGCAGGTCCGGCAGTCTTGGTCAGAGACCGGTATCGGGTCCATGCCTGTTCCCGGCAGGAAATCGGAAGTTCAGGATTACGCAGAAAGCCGATTACTGAATGCTTCTGAAGTGCCATAAGCGGACGATTCAGATTCAATTTGCATGCGATCTTGCTTCACCTTGTCGAAGGTGCCATCCACGTATCCGTTAATTTTCTTACGATCCCAGTTAACTTCCAGTTAATTTCGTGACCCCGGTTATTTTTCGGTTATTCGCTGAGGTAGAAGCTCGAAAGAAACAGCAAGGGCTGTTGTTAGTACCAAATCCAATACCCCTTTGGGATTACAGAAGGAAGTCGATATAGCTTGCATAACTTACAAAATTAACTAATATACAATTTTAATGTAAATTGTACTTTGGTGGTGGCAATGGAAACCATTAAGATTGGAGACGAAACTTATCGTCGATTGGGTGTGCATGCTAGAGGATTTGAGACTCCAGATAGCGTGATCACTCGTTTACTGGACTACTTTGACCAACAGGGTCTGTCCGAGCTTCCGGATGCTCAATCGTCAGCATCAGCACCTACTCGACTGCAGGGTAAGAGCTATTCTAAGTATGAGTTTGAAGGTCAAATGCTTGGAAAAGGAAGGTTGGTGCTGGCAGTCATCAAGTCCTACTGCAAAAAGCACCCGGATGTGACTTTTCGAGAGCTAATTGAAGCGTTTCCAAATCATCTGCAGGGGTCAATTGGTGTGGTAGCCCCTATATCCAAAGCCATTGAGATCGTCGAGCGTAGTCCACGAAAACAGCGAAGACATTTCATCAAGCCCAGTGAGATCATCAAGATTTCAGATGGGGATGTTGCGGTATGTACCGAATGGGGATCTGGCAACATTGATAACTTCGTAGACCATGCTGAGATGCTTGGATTCAGAATCAATTTGGCGGACAATTCTTAGGAAATAAGCGATATGAATAGTAATGACCTGATGAGGAAGCTCAAATCAGTAGGGAAGCAGCGGTTTGTCGAGTACTTTGACCTCTTCCAAATGCTGGCTACTAGTAAAGTTTCTTCGGATCATGTGGTTGAAACCTTGGTTGATCACGGAGTCGGTAATGAGGCCGGTTCCAGAATGCGGGCAGGAAATGCAAAGCTCATATTCGAGTATAACAAGGAACTGGAGGCTCTTGAGATAGTAGCGAAATCACACAGGTTGCCCGCTTCCACAGTCAACAGAGCTCGTGAGCTGAGAGAGCAAGGCTTAAACTTTGAGGGATTAGATGGTAATGGAAAATGAATTACAGCATAGGATCAAAGACCTGGTTAAGTATCAGAACAATGTCCTTTCTAGTGAATCTTTAGATCGAAAGGATAGCAGCGGATTCACTGAACTAATGTCGGCCTCTATGTCGCGCGATGAAACTACGATAGAGCTATTGCTTAGGCATGGCGCTGACCCTGATATCGAAAACGATAATGGTGAAACAGCGTTAATGCTAGCAATAGAGAATGCCGATTACCGATCCGTGAAAATTCTGTCTCTCTATGCAAACTTAAATTATGCAAACAAATATGGTGATACTGCTCTCTCGCATGCAAAGTACTGGGGGAATCAACTGGTAGAAGACTTCCTGTTGCTTGAAGGGGCTACTGATTCTGGTAGGAAAACTCACATGGAGATCATGGACGATGAACTTCGCTTGGAGCATCTAGATCTCAGCCAAGTGTTTCCCGACCCTTGTCAATGTTCACCCATATGGAGCCATTCCATGTTCACCGTAATGGAACCACCCTATGATCGGCATAATGGAGCCACCGGATGTTCAC
>JGI10211J34971_10002509_pt1 | contig 14936 bp, 12 predicted proteins | sample Etolagsediment_FD_34971 | JGI IMG/M metagenome (IMG submission 34971) | reverse complement strand
GTTTCTTGCCTATGTCGAAGACGAAGGTGGAGACGGAATAGACTCGGAATTTTTCCGCGAGATGTTCGAATACTTCGGCGGGTTTTTGCGGAATATCAGTTCCGTGAACGAAGTAACCGTTTCNAGCCTCCTGGTTCTCAGCGATGTTNTAAATCGCTTTCCGTTCCTGAAACAGGATCTGGACCTTGATTTTGGACGATTCTACGACAGTATCGAAAATACCGAGGAAGTTTTTTCCGGAATAGACAGCGCGGACCTGCGCCGGCGATTTCTCGTTGGAGTACGGGCGGTAGACCGGAATTGGGGAGATACATATATAAAACTACTCCCCTACTACCTTTCCCGTGATGCGCTCCTTGAGCTGGAAAGACACGGAAAACGGGACTTGCTTCTTCGTTTCGTCTCCCAGTCGTATGAAAATTATCGAGATCTGCGCGAACCACTGGTATGGCTTGTACGGAATTGCAACGAAGACCCGTGGTTTGATGAAGTCGGTATTACGCTTGAGAAGCGTCTGATTGCGATGATTCACATATATGACATGACTTTTCGGGATATTGATAACCGGAAAGACGTAAGTCCGAACCGGAAAGTGAACAAACAAGTACAGACGTTTCTTTTTCGGGACAAAACGCTTGAGGAGTATCTGGCGCGGGCAGACGAAAATTCCGTCGTTCGGTTGTATACGCTGGTAAGCGATGTGAAGGATATGGATCCAAAGCAATTACTTCAGTTGAAGCAGCAGATTATGGCACGATTTCCCGATTTTCATTTTTACGGGGAAGTTGAGGTCGAAGCGGTGGCGACGAGAGGATTTTTCACTTCGGCAGCTTCATACGACATCAAGTCCAAGGAGCTGGTACACCTGCGGCGAGTTGAAGTTCCGGCAAATACGAAGGAAATCGAGAAAGCCGTCGCCTATGGTGACCTGAGCGAAAACGCCGAATATAAAGCCGCGAAAGAACGACAGGACCTGCTGAATAACCGTGCAGCCCGGTTAAAAACCGAATTGAGTCAGGCGAGAATTATTAAACCGGAAGACGTAGATACCAGCAAGATTCATTTCGGGACTGTCGCGACGTTGGAAGACCTGGAAAAAGACGGCAAGGAACTTGTGTATACGATCCTTGGACCGTGGGAGTCGAATCCGGACAAAGAGGTCATCTCGTATCAGTCGCCAATGGGAAACAGCCTGTATAATATGTCCGTCGGAGATGAGCCGGATTTCGTGATTAACGAACAACGCTACCGTTTTCGGGTCAGATCGATTGAACGCGCGGATTTTTAGGAGGGCGTGCGAGCACGTCGAACGGTCATAACTGTTCGATAGCCCGTAGAGCAGCGCTTCGGACGGCCCGGTGATACGGCTCCTCCGTTCGAAGCTGAACGTCCGATTTCAGTGACTGGATGCCCGCTCCACCGATGCCACGGATTGCATAGATCTGCAGGATGAAATTTCGATGGAGGAGAAACCGGATATACAGCGGTTCGAACCCGGGATCCGGATTCGTGGAAATAATTCGTCCGACGGAATCCAGAAGCCGGCTGGATTCCCGTTCCCATTCGGCGTCGGCGATCGAAAGCATAATTTCTGTACACGCCGCTACGTCGTGTTTTGCCATGTGCTCCAGTAACGCGCCTCGTTCGATTTCAGGCGTCCGCGTCGTGGCCGCCCGTTCGCGGATTGCTTCCCACCCCTCCGAAGCGTTCAGCACAGCAAGCGTTGCCGCTGCTTCAAGCCGGACTTTTTCTTCCGGATCACGCCGCATTTTGTAGATGACTGCGGGAACCGCAGTCGTAATCGAACGCTCTGCGACCGTCTGCAGTGCTGCAATCCGGACGCGCCAGAAATCGTCCCGGAGGGCTGCAACAATCGCCTCATCGATCTCCGGTCCACTGAAGTTTTTGAGTGCTGAAACGGCGTATGCCCGCGTCATGGCATCACTCGCGTCGAGTTGACGTATGATTACCGGAATAGCGCGCCGGTCACCTAACCTCCCGAGAGTATCAATTGCGTAACGCTCAATCATTGTAGTCGCGTCCTGATCGGGGTCCAGGAGTTCCTGAACGAAATCATACGCCGACGGATCGCCGAGTTCACCGAGGGCAAGAAGTATTTCTGCACGTACCGGTTCACCAAGATCTTCCTCTCGATACAAATCGATGAAAAAATCGGGCGATTCACCGGTTGCCGCAAGAAGGCGAATCGCTGGAGGCACAATCTCCACAATACGGTTTTGGGATACGATTTCCTGAAAGAGCGCTCTCTCCTGTCGTGACAGATCCAATTCCAGCGTCTGGAGATAGTCAAAAATCGCACGTGTAAGGACGGGATCGAGAACGTCATAATCCGAGAGCAGTTCAATACTATGGGTTTTCGCAATATCACTCTCTATCTTCGTGAAGTACGTCAGACATTCCTTTTGTACGCTCGTGTCCGGGCTGGTTGAAAAAACGTGCAGAACGTCATCTTTGAGTTGTGCCACCGATTGGGTGGTCAGCTGCGGTAAAAGGTCGGTTAGCTCCTGATTGATACCGTAGAGAAGTGTCGATCTCCACTCTTCAAGCTCCGACTCGGGACGCGGTTCTTCCGTTTCTTCCGAAATCGCCGGCATTGAGAGAAGAGCCAGTAACAGAAAAAAAATCGGTGACGTTTTCATATTCATGATTTGTTCCGCTGCATAATACCACGAACAGTGTACCCAAACAGCCGGTACACGAATACCACGCCGAAAAGTGACGCAGAAACGAAAACCGTAAGAATCGCCGCGCGTACCGGAAAACGTTCCGATTGCCACCAGGTTCCCATTCCAAAGATCGTCAACACGTACGATCCTCCCAATACAACGAATGCTCCGGCGCCTGATCCGACGATGGCGGCGATTCCGCTTCGAACGAGGTTCTTCGTCGTAAAAATCAAGCGCGTCCGGGCACGGAGTGTCACCGCGAATACGACCAGACCAACCGTAAAGGCAATGGTGTTTGCCCAGGCCAGGCCTGTGACGCCAAGGTAGGTATCCTTCAGGAAGAGCGAAAAAACGACATCGACAATTACGGTACATGCAGCCGTTACCAGAGGTGTCCGGTAGTCTCCAAGGGAATAATACGCACGCTGGAGAAAAGTAAACGCGCCTACACTGAACAGTCCAATACCGTATGCGCCCAAAACACGTGCAGTCAAATCCGTATGAACCGCGAGAAACGCACCGCGTTGAAGCGCTACCGATACGATTCCATGACCAAGAAACAGCAGCCCGATTCCGCTGGGAACGAGTAACAAAACGAGTGAGGTTATGCCGCCGGAAACGGTTTTCCCGAAGCCTTCCAGGTCATTCGCCGCGGCTTCTCTGCTCATCCGCGGAAAAAGAACTGTCGTAACCGACGCGCTGAATATGCCGAATGGAAGTTGCCAGAACGTCAGGGCATTTGTCATCGCAGAACCACTTCCGTCGGCGAGTCCACTGGCAAAATAGAGGGCAATCTGTTGATTGACGGTGAAAACTGCCGACGTAGAGACGACGGGAAGCCAGCGTCGTACGATCGTCCGGAACTCCGAAGAGCGAAAATCAAAGCCCGGCGATATCGAATATCCCAGGCGGCGTACCGACGGAATTTGCACAACAATCTGCAACACGCCGCCGATGAGTACGCCCGTTACCATCGAAAAAATACCCATGGTCCGGTGGAGGAAGAGAATCGACGAAATTACCGAAACCGAAAAGAGTAACGGTGCAAGTGACGGGACCAGAAAGTGGGAATGCGCGTGCAGGGTTCCCATCAGTACGGCCGCAATCGAGATAAACAGAACGTACTGCATGAGAGGCCGGAATAGCCGGACTGCAAGATCCTGCATCGCCGGGTCGGAAAAATCGAGAATTGTGTTCACTATCGGTCGGGAAAAGAGGACCGAAACAGATAGAAGGGGGATCAGAATCACGAGCTGGAACCCAAGCAGGCTCCGGAATACGGATTTGCCGGACTCTTCCTTGCGGGGATCTGCCGCACACGAGGAAAGAACGGGAATAAACGCCGATGATAGCGCACCTTCTGCGAGAAGTTTTCTCAGGTTGTTTGGAATATTGAACACCAGGTTCAGAACGTCCGCTTCTCCGGACGCTCCAAAAATCGCTCCGACGACGGCGATACGAACGAATCCGAGGAGGCGGGATACAGTCGTCGAAATCATCACGATCATGGTGGAAGTCGCTGTTCTGTTTTGCGGCGTACTCATGCCCGAGTTGTCCCGCTTCCGTATCCTTCCAGAAAACGCTCCTTGAACGACGAAAACGACCCTTCCCGAATCGCGTTTCGGGAAAGGAATACCAGATGATGAAGAAAAGCGAGGTTATGGCGCGACGCTAACATTGAGCCGAGAATTTCTCCGGACTTGAACAGATGATGCAGATAACCAAGACTGTACCGTTCGCCGCCGAAAGAGTCGATTTCCGGATCGGGTACTCCGGTATCGAGCGCCCAGCGGGCGTTTTTCAGGTTAATGCGTCCTTTTGTCGTAAATAACAGTCCGTTTCGTCCCGCACGAGTAGGGAAAACACAGTCAAACATGTCTACACCGTGTTCGATTGCCGCCAGAATGTATTCGGGTGTTCCGATTCCCATAACGTATCGGGGAAGTTCTGCCGGGATGTGTTCCATCGTTCGTGCAAGGGTTTCGACAAATTTGTCGAACGGCTCTCCGACGCTCAGTCCTCCTATCGCGATGCCCGGAAGGTCAAGCGATACGGTGCGCTCGACACTTTCCTTGCGAAGATCGTGATAAAAGTTCCCCTGGACAATCGGAAACAGGATGCCGCGATACGTTTCCCGATGAGTTGTCCATTGACGTTTGGCACGGATTGCCCATTCGCTAGTCGTTTCAAGCGCAGCCCGTGCCGCCGCGTGGTCGATATCCGGTCCGGTGCAAACATCAAGTGCCATCTGGATATCGCTTCCGATCGTAACCTGTATATCGACGACTCGCTCCGGAGTGAGTGCGTGACGGCTCCCGTCGATATGCGATTGAAACGTTACCCCGTCTTCAGTGATTTTCCTCATATGGGAAAGGCTGAAAATCTGGAACCCGCCGGAATCGGTAAGAATATTGTGGTTCCATCGGGAGAATGCATGGAGACCACCGAACCGGGAGAGTACTTCCACCCCGGGTCGAAGATAGAGATGGTAGGTATTTCCCAGCAATAATCGGAAGCCGATACGATGTATATCGGGCGCGGTCATCGCTTTGACCGTTCCCGCGGTTCCGACCGGCATGAATACCGGTGTCTCTACCGGACCATGCGGGAGCGTCAGCAAACCCGTTCTGGCACCGGTTACCGCGTCGCGGGACGTTGTCTGATAGATTTTTTCGACCACTTCGGTTCCCCTTTCAGCTTCGAGCGCGGGAGAAAAGAATTACTCCCAGGAATGTGAAAAGAACGACTCCGCTCCATGCACCGAGTAACGGTGGTACGAGGCCATCGGCTGCCATAATACCAAGGACCATCCCCGTAACGTAATAGACAACTGCCGTTACCAGTGACGCGAGCAGGCTCATCAGAAGGATATTCTTTCGGAATCGGCCGCCGATCGCACTGGAGAGAAACACGACGATAAACGGCGTCAGTGCGAACGATACGCGACTGTAGTAGTCGGTGAGCGCCTGTCGATACGGCAGCCCGGCCGATTGCAGGTCTCTTACCCAGATGCGGGCCTCCCTGAGGGGTAATTCTTCGATATTTCCTGCGACACGCTGAAAACTGCGCGGCGTTGCCGTTAACTCCGGGCGCTCTTCTCGCCGGAAGGAACGGACCGACAGTTTCTCGCTTTCGTTTATGCGATATTCGGTACCGTTAACCAGGGTCCAGTGGTCATTCTGCCATTCCGCAAGGTCCGCGTCGATACGCGCTGCGAACGCACCGTTCGATGTCCTCTCGAGGATCATTACCCGGGTCAGCTGGCGCCGCTGGTCGTTATAGTAATCTGCCGAGTATACAAAACGCCCACTGGAACTCCGAACGGTAACCTTCGTATTACTGAACGACCTGGTTACGTTCAGGAGTGTGCGAGTGAGCTCGTTTTTCCGTGCGAACGACGAAGTCACGACCCGTTCGTTGAAAAAAAACAGGCCGACGCTCAGAAACAGACCAATAATTATTACCGGTCGAACGAACCGGATAAGAGGAACGCCGCTTCCGAAGACGGATATAAGTTCGTTGTCTGCGTACATCGTCCCGAGAGAGAATGAAACGGCGAATAACAGCGCGACGGGCAACGCATAGACGATCGCTTTCGGAAGGTACAGCGCCTGAACAAGAAAAATCTGCGAACCGGGTACGTCCAGATTCAGAAACCGGACGAGGTTTGAGAACAGATCTACAAGTTGAACGACGAAGACGAAGAACAGCATCGAAAGTATAAAAATCGGCAAAAAGCGTCGGATAACCATCCGGTCCAGAATGCTCACCGTCTGATTCTCCACGTGAACGCTACCATGCCTACACATAAAAACGCGATATTCGGCAGCCACATCGCCAGTGCCGGAGGTACGTGAGGTCGCTGGGTGCCGAAGGTCTGCCCGCCAATCAGCATTGCCCAATAGAGGGTCGAAATGAGCAACCCTGAACCGAAACCCACCGAGCGGCCGCTTCGCCGGGAGAACATCCCCAACGGGAACGCCAGAATAACGAAACTTACCGCCGAAAAAGGAATGCTGAACTTTTTGTGGAATTCAAGACGATAAATTTGCAGACCGCGGTCTTCGGGTTTTGCATCACGTGCCGCGGAATACCTGGCCGCGCTTTCTTTCAATCGGACGGAGGTCGCTTCGGGTGCACCGGATACCGAATCCAACAGCAGCAGTTCAGCCTCGGCTGCGATAAGCGTCTGCCGTGCGCGAAACTCAACAACTCGAGGGTTGAACTGCGCCTCTTTTTCCCGGATTGCGGAATGTACATCACGTGCGCTCATTTCCCGGGGACCGGGACTCCGTATTGCTACGGTGATGTCCTGGAGGAGTATGTTGTACACGAGGCGGTCGGCGCGCGTGAAGTGGTATTCCTGGTCGCTTATGTGGGTATGGCTGGTGACGTTCCGCAAATCGAGCGAAATCATGTTTTCGTTCCCTTCGATATTGAAAAGAGCCTCGTCGGCGACGATAACACGCCGGTATCCCTGAGTATCGGTGTCGATTATGACGAAATTATCCAGGCGCCCCGGTTCGAGAGCGCCGGTAACCAGTACGTCATCCTGATACCGTTTTACGGAATACGGATCGAGTTCCAAAGCCGGGTTGCTGTAGAGGAGTTGTCGGTAGAGCTGTCCGAAATTCAGCGTTCCCAGAGGAAGCAGAAAATCGTTCACGACGAAAGAAAGAATCGCCAATACAAACGCCGGCATTAAAAACGGTAAGAAAAGTCGTTGGACCGGAAACCCCAGCGCCTGCATGGCGAGCAGTTCATTATCGGACGAAAGCCGGCCTACAGCCATAAACGCACCCACTAATGTTGCGAATGGTACCGAGAGCGCAATAATCGCCGGCAATGAAAAAATAATCAGTTGAAAAACATGCCAGAGGGATACGTCTTTCTGGAGAATATCTTCTGCCAGAAGAAGGAGTTGATTGATAAAAAACATGAAGAAGAAGAACGCAAAAGAAATGACGAACGAGAGAAAAAACTCTTTGCCAATATAGCCATAGAGTCTGAACGAGTTTCCTGAATGCTGGTTAATGAACACCTGTTGATCCAAAACCATTGGATCCCCGGCTACTTGGCGCAAGGTTCTGCACCAGCTCAAATTCCGCCTTTGACACGTGACCGACTACCATCTGTGCAATACGCATTCCCGGTTCGATCCGAAACGGCTCGTTTCCCAGATTTATCAGGGGACAAATAATCTCGCCGCGGTAATCGCTGTCTACGGTACCGGGCGAGTTAATCAGGGTAATACCGGACCGAAGCGCAAGGCCCGACCTGGGTCGGATTTGCGCTTCGTAACCGTCGGGCAACTCAATGTGTACGCCCGTAGGAACCGGTAATCGTTCGCCGGGTTTGAGAACGACTGGATCGCCTATGCAGGCTCGTAAATCGGCGCCGGCTGCGCCGGCGCTTGCATAGACGGGCGCGAATCCTTCCCTGGCCGTAGTGCGAATCGTTACCGGTGGCAAAGGATTCAGTCCCTGGTGCGGTTCCGGTCGCCCCCGCGGTACCCACCCCGGTTGTGATCACCGCGGTTGTGATCGCCTCGCGGACGATCACCTCCCCGATCACTTCTCTGATGATCTCTGTCGCCTCTCGGGCGGTCGTGTTCATCGTCGCTCCGGGTGCTTTCATAAATCAAGCTGAGATTGACGCGGTCCATTTTATCGATCTCGATGATCTTTACCGGGATTTCCTGCCCCATTGAGAGGATATCGGATACGGCGTTCACACGGTGGTCGGCCATCTTGCTGATATGGCAGAGTCCTTCCCGACCCGGGAGAAACTCGATAAACGCGCCAAAGTCGGTAATCCTGCGAACAACACCGTCGTAGATCTTGCCGATTTCCGGTTCCTCAAGGAGCTGCATGAACGTATCTTTCGCCGATACCGCAGCCGGCTTGTCTTTGGAATAGATCGTCACCGTGCCGTCGTCCTCGAAATTTACGTCTACCGTGAACTTTTCGGAGATGGCTTTTACGGTTTTACCGCCCGCACCGATCAGGAGGCCAATCTGATCCGGATCGATTTTGAACGAGATAATACGCGGAGCGTGTTCCGAGAGTTCCTCACGCGGTTTGTCGATCGCGCTATTCATGATATCGAGGATCTTGAGCCGGCCTTTATGTGCCTGCTCCAATGCCGTACGCATGATCTCTGCGCTGACATTTTTGATCTTGATATCCATCTGAAACGCCGTTATGCCTTCCGCGGTTCCGGTAACTTTGAAGTCCATATCGCCGAGGTGGTCTTCCTCGCCCAGGATATCGCTGAGTACGACCGTTTTTTCCCCTTCCTGAATCAAACCCATNGCAATTCCTGCTACGGGTTTCCTTGCAGGGATACCGGCGTCCATCATCGCGAGGGAACCACTGCAGACGGTCGCCATAGAGGAAGAGCCATTGCTTTCGAGAATTTCGCTGACGATTCGAAGGGTATAGGGAAAATCATCCTTGGAAGGTACAACCGCCTTCAGAGCGCGCCACGCGAGGTGGCCGTGACCGATTTCCCGTCGACCGGTACCGAGGCGTCCCGTTTCACCAACGGAAAAGGGTGGAAAGTTGTAGTGGAGCATGAAATTTTCGCGACGATCGCCATCGATATTGTCCATCACCTGAGCGTCTTTAATCGTTCCAAGGGTGACTACGCCGAGTGACTGTGTCTCTCCCCGGGTAAAAAGCGCCGAGCCGTGCGTACGAGGAAGTACGCCGATCTCGCAGGTGATCTTCCGAATGTCTTCCGGACCTCGTCCGTCGGTTCGAACATGCTTTTCGATAATCGATTCCCGCACGACTTCCTGCTCGATATCGTCAAGAAGCGACGAAAGCTTCTTCTGGTCACTCTCTTCAGGAACGGATTCAGCGAATCGCGCGAAGGTTGCAACCTTGACTTCCTTGATGGCAGCATAGCGGGCGAATTTACCAAGAACGAAACACGCTTTTTCGAGTTCCGGTTGAGCGAATGCGCGAATCTCGTCGGCGTTTGCTAGGGCGCTCTCTTTTTCCATGAGCGGGAGCTTATCTTTCCCGGCAAGTTCGCGTAATTTTTCCTGTACTTCGCAAAGGGAAAGAATCACCGAACGAGCTTTCTCGATGGCATCGAGCATTGCGTCTTCGGTAACCTCGTCGGCTCCACCTTCAACCATGGTGATTCCGTCTTTCGTGCCGGCGACCATGATTTCGAGGTCCGAGGATTGAATCTGTTCAAACGTCGGATTCACGATGTACTCGCCTTCGACGCGGCAAACTCGTACCGCACCGACGGGCCCGTCAAAGGGAATATCGCTGATGTGAACCGCGGCACTTGCCGCAACCATCGCAATAACGTCCGGCGGATTGACCAGGTCCGTACTGACGACGGTGGGGATTATCTGCATCTCCCGGCCGAACTGTTTCGAAAAAAGCGGGCGCATCGGGCGGTCTATCAGGCGGGAAACGAGTATCTCCTTATCTTTCGGTCTGGTTTCACGCTTGATAAAGCCACCGGGAATCTTGCCGGCGGCGTAATACTTCTCATTATATTCAACCTGCAGTGGAACGAAATCTATTCCTTCCCGAAGTTCTGCCGCGCAGGTAGCGGTTGCCAGAACGGCACTGCCGCCAAAACGAGCAAAAATCGAACCATTCGCCTGTTTTGCCATTCTACCCGTTTCCAGGTAAAGCTCAGTGCCACCAATATCAATCGTAACTGAATGCATTCTGTATGTTCCTTGTATTATTTACGCAAACCGAGTTTTGCGATCAGTTCCCGGTATCCGTCAAGATCGATTCGCGTAAGGTAGCGAAGGAGACGGCGACGCTGGCCGACCATCTTCAGCAGCCCGCGCCGGGAATGGTGATCCTTTTTATGAATTTTCAAGTGTTCGGTGAGATCGGATATCTCTCGCGTGAGCAGCGCAATCTGTACCCGGGTGTTACCGGTGTCTTTTTCGTCTTTTCCAAACTCCGCAACGATTGCGCTCTTTTCTTCTACGCTTAATGCCATGTGTAATTTACTCCTTATTTCGGTCGGCTTCTTCGAATAATCGTACTTTAATCCACCGGATCTCGGGAAAATCCCACGAAATCCGGCCATTTTGTTCAATGTGTACCTTTCCGGTTCGGGTATCGTTGTCGGCAAAATACCGAACGGAGTAGGTACCTGATTCCGGTAACAACTGCGCCGGTTCCTGCCGTTCGGGAAGCAATCGTCCGTCAAGCCGGAATTCATATGGACGGCCAAGCATCGATTCAGCTTCCGAGATCCGCCCCTCACGGATGCAATGTCTGATCCGGGAGCTGCTGATTGGCCCTCCATTATCATTTAGCGATGGTACGATGTCAACCCTGACCCCGTGCGGGTGAAGCATCTGCTTCATCTCCGACGCATGCGTATCCCGGTCTTTTCCGAGGTGGAAATTAAACCCTACTACCATCCGGCGGACCGGCGGACCGACGCGCAAAAACGCGTCCACGAATTGCCGCCCGGATAGTTGAGCGAACTCCGAAGAGAATCGAATCGCTATTACGAGCCGAATCCCGTAGTGCGAAAAGAGTTCGATCCGTTGGTCGTATGACGTGATCTGGCCGAGGAATGATTCGGGCCGGGTCAGTTCGGCCGGGTTGCGTAAGAACGTGAGTACTGCCGGTACGCCTTCACCGCTCTGGACGACCCGCTTCAGGAGTTCCTGATGTCCACGATGGACCCCGTCAAAAACCCCGATCGCCGTGGCAACGGACGGCGTATCGGCAATATGAAGAGAGTCCGGTTCCTGGTACGGATCGTTCCATTCTACGACCTGTGGCATCATCTGTCGGTACCCCATACGAACCGGTACTTCCAGGAACCGTCTCTCCGCTCGACGATAGCCGCGATTTTACTCCCATCTTCAAGGAGCGCAACGGTACCGTCGGTTTCAATTCCGATCATCGCGTCTGATAGCGGCTTCCCGTTGAGCACGTAGCGTGCGAAAGATTCGTCAATCGGCGAAACGGTCATCCCGGGAAGGCGAAGAATGATTTCTTCCGGTGATATCAACGCAAACTGGTCGGGGCGGTCTACCGGTATCGCACTCGTTTCGGAGAACGGTCCAACGGAGACACGTCGGAGTACGGTAAGGTGAGCGACCGTCCCGGCGGAATGGGCAATGTCACGGGCAAGAGAGCGAATATACGTTCCGGATGAACACTCGACGGTCATGGTAACGCGCGTACCGGAAACAGGCACCAGTTCCAACGATGTTATTTCGACCATTCGCGACGGTAAATCGATCTCTTCTCCGCGCCTCGCTTTTTTATACGCTCGTTCGCCCTGGAGATTGATTGCCGAATACCGTGGCGGAACCTGTGTGATCTTTCCGAGAAACGTCGACGTTTGCGAAAGAATCGAATCTATCGGAGGGACCGGCAGCGTTTCCGTTACAGTTCCTTCGGGATCAAGCGTATCGGTCTCTACCCCGAACTCGATTTCGGCAATATATTTCTTGGGCATCCCTGAGAGCCACGGAGCCAGTCTCGTTGCCTTTCCGACGAGTACTACCATTACTCCGGTAGCAAACGGGTCCAGCGTTCCCGTGTGGCCGATTTTTTTTGTGTTGAAATACCGTTTTACCGGCGAAAGTGCCTGAAATGACGAGAGTCCGGCCGGTTTGTCAACGATAAGCATCCCTTGAGGGTTATTCTGTTTCGTCAAGGTGCTCAATTTTTCTGATAAGTTCCTGTCCCTGTTCAATGCTGTGATCAGGTACAAAAAAAACATGCGGTGTACTCCGCAGTCGTATCGTTGCCGCAATACGGCTCTGCAAAAAACCGGACGCTGAATTGAGTCCGGCGACCGCACGATCGAGGGTCTGGTGGTCGAGGAAGGTGGAAACACCCACGCGCGCGGTGCTGCCGTCTTTCGCGAGCTTGCAGAAGCTGAAGGAAACGAAGCTGTTTACCCGGGGATCCTTGATCTCGCCGCGAAGCAGGAGCTCGCTGAGCTCCCGTACGATCCGCTGCGAGATCCGTTCCCGTCTTTTCTCATCCATGACTCAATCTTTTTTGGAATCCGAAAGTTTTTTTGCCACTTCCTTCATGATAAATACTTCAAGCTCGTCGCCCACCTGAAGATCCTGGAAGGAATCGAGCCCGATACCACATTCGAAGCCGGTATCGACCTGACGGGCATCATCCTTGAAACGGCGCAGACTCGAAATCTTACCTTCGTAGATCCGGACGCTATCCCTATATACCCTGATATTCGCCGACCGGAGCACTTTCCCCGTTGTAACATAACACCCTGCGATGAGCCCGATCTTGGGAACACGGAAGGTATCCCGAACTTCGACCGAACCGATGATCTCTTCCTGAAGGTCTGGAGCGAGCATGCCTTCCATCGCCGAACGTATATCGGCAACCGCATCGTAGATGATGTTGTACTTCCGGATATCAACTTTTTCCTGCTCAGCGACCGATTGTGCGCGCGGTGTAGGCCGGACATGGAATCCGACGACGATTGCGTTGGATGCTGCTGCCAGCATTACATCCCTCTCGTTTATCGCGCCGGCGGAACTGTGAATGGCGACAAGCCGAATTTCGGGCGTACTCATCTTTTCCAGGGCGTTCTTCAGTGCTTCTACCGATCCGTGAACGTCTCCCTTGATGACGACTTTCAGTTCCTGGACCTGTCCGTCCTGAATACTGTCGAAAATATTTTCGAGCGTAATTTTCTTTACACTCTGTGCAACCTCGACTCGTTTGAGTTCCTGCCGCTTGCTGCCAACCTGCCGTGCGTGCTTTTCGGTATCGGTTACCTGAAATGGGTCGCCGGCGTCCGGTACGCCGTCGAAACCGACGATCTCAACGGGCATGGACGGCGTAGCGGAATCAACTTTTCGTCCACGATCGTTAAACATCGCACGAACCTTTCCGGCAAAAATACCTGCGACGAAGCTGTCTCCGACCGACAGTGTGCCGCGTTCGATGAGGACGGTCGCAACGGTACCGCGGCCCGGGTCGATCCTGCTCTCGATTACTTTCCCCTCGGCGTTCCGGTCGTATGCGGCGTTCAGTTCCAGAATTTCCGACTGGAGGAGAATACTCTCAAGAAGGTTTTCAATGCCCTCTTTTTTGAGAGCAGATACCTCGACAAACATCGTGGTACCGCCCCACCCTTCCGGCATGAGTCCGTAATCGGAAAGCTGCTGCTTGACTCTGTCGGGGTTTGCGTCCACCAGATCGATCTTATTGATCGCAACGATGATCGGAACGTCCGCCGCTTTTGCATGGTTGATAGCTTCAACGGTCTGCGGCATGACCCCGTCGTTTGCGGCTACGACCAGAACGACTATGTCGGTAATCTGGGCGCCGCGTGCTCGCATGAGGGTAAACGCTTCATGGCCCGGCGTATCGAGGAAGGTAATCTTTCCCTGTTCCAGGGTTACCTGGTACGCACCGATATGCTGGGTTATTCCACCGTATTCGCCGCCGACTACGTCCGTTGACCGAATCGCGTCGAGCAGCTTCGTTTTTCCGTGATCAACGTGACCCATTATTGTAACGATCGGCGGTCGTGTTTTCTTGTCGTCGTCACTGTCGGTGCCCGACTCGATTACCGTTTCGTCATAGAGTGAAACGATGTTGACCTTGCAATTGTATTCCTCGGCAAGGATCTGTGCAGTCTCGGCATCAATCTGCTGATTGATCGTGACCATCATTCCCATTCCCATGAGTTTACCGATAAGCTCACCGGCTTTGAGATTCATCTTCTTGGCGAGTTCGGAAACGGTGATGACTTCCATGATATCGATCTCTTTCGGGACCGGATTGACTTTTACCTTGTTTTTCTTCCGGGCAATCGAGAGCTCTTTCTCCTGAATCCGTTCGTCACGATCGAACTGGCGGCCACGCTTGCTTTTGAAGAACTTTTTCCCCGGCGGCTTTTTGCCGACAGTTGTTCCGGTCGGTGAACGATCATTACCCTGTCCGGGAGCTCCGCCTCTTGGCGGCGGTCCCGACGATCTGCCTCCGGGAGGGCCGCTTCGGTTGCCGAACGGCGGTCGAGGACCGGTGGGCCGGTTTCCACCCATCGGACGGGGTCCGTTGGGGCGGTTTCCCATCGGGCGGGGACCCGGTGGTCGGTTCCCCTGAGGATATGATCCGGGTGGTCGGTTCCCTTGCGGGTACGAACCGGAAGGTCTGTTTCCCGGCGGGTACGATCCTGCCGGCCGTGGCGGCCGCGGTCCGCCGGGTCCGGAACCCTGCGGTGATCTGCCGCCCGTACCGCGAT
>JGI10211J34971_10002507_pt1 | contig 14939 bp, 14 predicted proteins | sample Etolagsediment_FD_34971 | JGI IMG/M metagenome (IMG submission 34971) | reverse complement strand
CGATTCACGGAGCAGAATGACCCACTGCTTGTCTGCCAGATCTTCCAGAAAGATCTTCCTGGAAGTGGAAAAGCAGTCTTTGAATAGCTGGAACATCTCCATTCTCGTCGCATCCGGCAAGTCTTCTTGCCTTATAACCTCACTGCTTAGCAGGTTGCTCATAAGAAGGCGATCTCCAATCCGGGTTCACGATCATCAATTTTCTCCAGGGGCTTGATATTATCCTCCGGGATCGAAACCAGATAGATCAAACTAGGACTCTGTTGTGTTCTGTAGTTTTCCCTGATGAGGGTCTCAAATCTTGAATGCTTGGGGAAACCGGCCATGAGAAGATCGATCCCCCGCCTTTTTGTTTGATCAAGAGCCGCAGCCAAAAGGGTCTGGAAAAGTCGGGTATCATCATTTTTCACAGCAACCATGCTCAGTATGGCATGGGGCAGCTCGGAACCGGCAGGGGGTAGTTTGGGTTGACCCAAAAGTCGTGAGAATGGATTGAGCAGCCTGCGCACGCGCTTGAGTTTCGTCTCATAGTCAAGGACCAGGATCTTGCGGTGGAGGTGCTGATCCCAGACTGCGGCACAGGCTACAATCTCATCCCCTTGCAAAGCCAGAATAAAGTCTTCAGCTTGTAAACCAGGGGTAAGATCAGGGTGGAACAGGGTATGCTGGTCCCAGACGGGGCTGAATTGCTTTGCTTGGCCCCAATGGGTCAGATGCGCGATGAGCCCAGGGATATCCCCGGCAGTGGCTGATCTAAGACTGACATTCCGGGCTAATAATGAGACAGGGCGGGTTTTTCTGCTGAGAATAGTATGGGTCACCAGACGGGCATATGGTGTATAGGTCAGAAAACCGGGTCTGTTGGCAGCCAGCATACGGATGGCTGGTTTATTATCAGCCATGATACTGGTCAGATAATAGGGGACGCGCCCATCCTGGTGAAGTTGCTTGAAAAGGCGAATGCCAAGCTTGAGGGGAATACCATGCTGGTAGGCCGGAGCAACCCTGAGTAACCCAACATATCCGATCAGAGCGGGTTCACCATTCACAAACATCTCATAACCAGAGCGGGTAGAGACCCCCCAGATCTGTGCGCTTTTCTTTTCACGCCCCACCAGGGTCTGAGAGAATTTGGGGCTGAGTTCCTCGGGGTATTCATGGGGGAGCTGACTCTCAAATGAGAGCTTGATCCGGCCCTCCATGGCAGTTTGGCGCAAGAGCGCCTGAATTGACACTGCATCATCGGGTCTAGCCAGTTCATATTGCAGAGCGCTTACCACTAAATGACCCTCATGGGAACGGGGGCGGCAAACTGACGGGCCTGGATGATCTCACCCTGCCAGTTTTCATCACCCAGAGGATAGTGCTTGCGGCTGAGGATCTCTTTTCGGATGGACCAGTTGATGCCATAATAGTTGAGCCACATTTTGGCTTCACTGCGGTTGACCCTGTCCAAACCACGCTTCCAGATACTGCCAAGCCTGTAAAATTGCTGCCGGGCCTCAATACAGCCTGCCTGGGTCTCTTCCGCTGTCAACCCCAGGGGCTTGAATGGCAATTTGTTATAGCTGTAGGCATCATCCAGCCACCATTTTTCATAGAGCAAGCGATTCTCCTGCTCCAGACGTTTATATAGCGGTGTCCCGGGGAAGGGGGTGAGATGATTAAAGGCTGCGATATAGAAACGATTCTGTATGGCAAAATCCACGCTTTCACGGAAGCTCTCTGCTGTGTCCATATCATAGCCGAATACAAAGGTGATATAGAGCCGCAGATCATATTTCCTGAGGTTTTCAAGCGCTTTTTCATAGCCGCCGTTCATCTCGTTGAAACCCTTGTTCATGCGTTTCAGGTTTTCTGAGTTCAGGGATTCAAACCCGATCAGGACGCCCAGACAACCCGAAGCTTTTAGTAGAGAGAGGAGTTCTTCATCGTGGGCGGCATTGATGCTCATCTGACTCACCCAGCGGAGCTTTAATGGGATCAACGCTTTGAGCAATGCCTTGGCCTGCTTGAGATCAGAGGCAATGTTATCATCCACAAAGAAGAAGAGTTGTCCTTTGTTTAACCCCTTGATCTCAGCCACGATATCATCAATGGATCGTTGTTCATAGTGGTGATTAAAGACTTCCTGAATGGCGCAGAACTCGCAGCGGAATTCACAACCGCGACTGGTTTCCAACAGGGTTACAGGAAGATATTTTTTGCCTTTGTAGATGCTGCGATCTGCTTTGATGCCCACCAGTGAGCAACGCGTTTTGGCCTGGTAATAGGTCTTGAGGCTACCCGCTTCCGCATCTCTAAGTACGTTATGCCAGACTTCTTCGGCTTCACCAATGACAACGGCCTCTGCGTACTGACTGACCTCCTCTGGACAGAGTGTGGCATGAAAACCACCCATAACCACGGGGATGTTTCGCTTTCGATACTCGCTGGCAATTTGATAGGCCCGTTTTGCCGTATAGGTCTCCACACTGATGGCCACCAGATCTGTTTCCTCATCAAAAGGGATGGCCTCGACACGGTCATCATAGAATTTGACAGGGATCTCAGGCGGCGTGTTCCCTGCCAGGGTGGCCACCCCCAGGGGCTCCATTTGCCAGGTGGGGATGTAGGCGGATTGTCCCAGGCGCCTGCCAATGCTGGGGTGGATAAAAGTGAGTCGCATCAGGCTTGCCCCTGTCCGATGATCCAATCACAATTGTAGAAACTCCTGAGATGGTTGGCATAGAAACGATAGCCCATATTGGCTAGAATAGAAACCGGGATCTGGGTCCTTGATCCGGCGATTCGCTTGGCAATGGATGAGGCCGAATAGGTACGTTTCCAGGCCAGTTCATGACCATCATAAAGTTGTTGGGCAGTCATTTGTTTTGGCTCAAAGACCACATGCTGACCATCGTATAGATCCCAATTCTCTGTCAGGATCCGGCCCTCCTGTTTGAGTCGCTGATATAACCCTGTTCCCGGGAAGGGGGTGACAATGGCGAAGCGCGGCAGATCGATGTTCGCCTCCACAGCAAAGCGAGCCGTTTTCAGGAAGATGTCAGGATCGTCATCATCCATACCAAAGGTAAAGCAGGCCATGAGGGTGATGTCATTTTTGTGAAGAATCTCGGTGATCTCAGCATAGTCAGCGGGTTTGTTAAAGCGTTTCCCCGTCAGGGTCAGATTGGCTGGGGACATGGATTCAAAGCCCATGAGCAGTCCGGCACAGCCACTGCGCACAGCCAGATCCAGCAAAGGTTTGTTTTTGATCAACAGGGTGGTTGCCAGGCCGAACCAGCGGACACGCAGGGAGATCAAGGCTTCAAAAAAACGGGCGGCATAATCAGTGTCAGCAATAAGGTTCAAGTCTAGGAAAATTATTTTGTTGGCCCGGTGCTGACGAATATCTGCAATGATCTCTTCCACTGGTTTCTGAAAGGGTTTTGTCCCCCAGGCTGACGGGACCACACAGAAATCACAGCTATGAATACAACCCCGTGTCGCTTCAAAGGTGTGGGTGGTGAGGTAGCTGTGCTTCTTGAGCAGATCGCGGCGGGGAAAGGGCAGGCCAGTCAGACTAAAATCCTGGTCTTGATCATAGCGGGTGCCCAATTGACCCTGACTGAAATCCCTGAGCAATTGTGGCCAGGATTTCTCAGCATATCCCGTCACGATACAATCAGCGTGAGGGGCGGCATCGTCAGGTGCCAATGTGATGTGGGGGCCACCCAGGACCACGGGAATCCCACGATTCCGAAAATGCGCACTGAGTTCGTAAGCACGATTGGCGGTACCCGTGATCACGGTCATGCAAACCAGATCAGCGTCCAAATTCAGATCGATTTCCTCAATACCCTCATCATAAAGCGCGACTTCCATACCCAGATCAGCAGGAATCAGGGATACCAACGTGGTCAACGTGAGAGGCGCATAACGTAAATTCTTTTTAAAGATACCGCCTCGATGGCGGTATAATGGGCCCTTTGGTGAGATAAGAACGACTTTAGGCATATGAATCCCTAACGTAAAGTTCATTATTTGATCAATGTGTCCGGGAACTTAAAAATCACAATTCATGAAACCTAAGCATAATGCGCCAGGAAAACCCCCTGGAAAGATCCTTGCTTTCTGCAGTAAGATCCCGAGTTCCCATAGTTTGATTCAAAGATCAGGGGAACAAACTGGCCAACGAGACCATCAAGACAACAAGCCGGCGGTATTCCCCTGCGTTGGATCTCCACCTGCAAAAAGCGCCTTCGATCCTGGACAGCTTCATCAAAAATAGCTTGATTCCACAAGGGATTTTGATGGAATCATGGCCCTGAAAAACTATAATAAGCAACGTTATGAGATATACCTATTACAAGGACCCTAATAAACCGGCTAAACCCAGCGGAAACCTGTTCAAGATCATTCTTTTGACCCTGATCTTTATCGTGATCGTGGTCTGGGTTTACTTTTGGAATGCATCCAATACTTATGAACCGGAGGTTCTCTCTGAGCAGGCTTTTTATGAAGGCTACTTCACTCTCAATACCCGTCTGGATCAAACCATTGCCCGTCGTTTCCCCAGTCTAGAATTTGTTGAAAGTCATTTAAGCGAGGATGGCATGGGAACCCGGACTTTCAAGATCAAGGATGATCGCAAGATCCGTCCCTCTGATATTGAAAAATTGTTGGAAAGCAGTCTGGGTGGGTACGGTTTCCAGGTTCAGATCAGCAGTCAGAACTCTGATCTTTGGGAATTTCAGGTGGGAAGCGATTCCACGGTCTGGTCGGTCTATCGGTTTGAATATGCCGTGGAGCAGACAGAGCCAATGTCCATTCTTCCCGCGGATATTGCCAAGGTCAGCGGCAGACCCAAAATGGCTCTTGTGATTGATGACTTCGGCTATTCAATGAATGAGACCATCAATGGTTTTATCGCCTTGAAATCCCCTTTTACGGCCGCAGTGATCCCTGGTAGGCCCTACTCTACGCAGGTGGATGAGCGCTTGAATGCCAGCAATATCCAGACCTTGATCCACATGCCCATGATCACGGTGAATAATACCACCAGCGAGCCGGACTATGCCCTTTCCGATGATCTGAGCGAAGGAGAGATCACCCGGCGTCTCAAAAAAGCGCGGCGGGATGTCCCCAAGGCAGTGGGCATGAATAACCATCAAGGAAGCGGCGGCACCCAGAGCCGCAAGGTCATGATGGGCGTGACAGACTTTCTGGGCGAGCAGAATATGTTCTTTATCGACAGTCGTACCATTGCCGCTTCTGTGGGAGAGGCTGTGGCCAAGGAAAAATACATTCCCACCAACAGTCGTGATGTTTTTCTGGACGAAGTGGATGATCCAGAGGCCATTGCCGGGGAATTGTACCGTCTGGCCCGAATCGCCAAGGAATCCGGGGAAGCCATCGGGATCGGCCACTGTCGTCCAAATACCTTGACCACCTTGAAGAAATACCTGCCAGCCCTTGCTGACGCAGGTTTTGAGTTGGTTCCGGTTTCAGCTTTGGCGAGATAGCGCACGTTAACACTTTGAAGCAAGTCCTTTTCAGGGGACTCAAGATAACAGCAAGAAGGATATGATAAGATCATGGCGCAAATGGAACTCAATCTGGACGCATTTTTAAGCACGGGAAACCAACTCAAGACCCCTGGATTTAAACTGCCGGGAATTGCAACGGTGGCATTGCTATCCGGCGTTGATGGCTTTTCATTGAGCCTTGACGGCCGCTCACCCTCTTTCTCTGAGAAGGATCTGGAACTGGTCATTGCGGCAGCCATGGACAGCCGTTTCGCATTGAAGATCACTCCCCGGGCGGAGCTCTTGCAGCTGGCCCTGACCCTTCCCGTCAAACAGGTTACGTTTCAGGCAGAAAATCTTTTTGATGATTACAGTGCGGACCTGGAGACCTTTATCCCACAACTAAAGGATGCAGGCAAACTGATCTCCTTTCATATGGATCCCGATCTGAACCTGCTCAAACGGGCATATAAACTCCATGCCGATCTGGTGGAACTCAATGTGCTGGACTATGCCAATGCTGCCTCCCCGGCAGGACAAGCCGAGATTCAGGAACACATCGCCCTCATGGCCCGCACCGCCGAGAAAAACGGGATCGGTGTGGCGGTTATGGGAGGCGTATCATATCAGAATGTGACGCCCCTGGTGCATATTGAAGCCGTTGAAAATGTGGTGGTGGGCCGAGCGATCCTGGGTCGCTCCGTGTTTGTTGGATTGGAGACCGCGATCCGGGATTTCAAATCCTTGATCCTATGAGCAGTCTGATCACCCAGATCATCCGCTCTGATCGAGTGGAAAGTTTCCATGTGGGGTATGGAGTGATCGTAGATCCCCAGGGACAGGTTGTCCGAGCCTATGGCGATATTCATTATCCCACCTATGTCCGCTCTTCTGCAAAACCTCTCCAGGGAATGGCCGTTATCCGAACAGGCGCTTACCGTGACCTGCATTTGACGCCAGATGAATTGGCTGTCATCTGCTCATCCCACAGCGGTGAGAAAATCCATACGGAAACCGTTGCTCAGATTTTCTCAAAAGCAGGGATCAGTCCTGAACTTCTCAATTGCGGTGTACACCCGCCCATCCATAAACCGTCTGCTCAAGTGCTCATCGATAAGGGGATCGAGCCCAATCAGATCCATAATAATTGTTCCGGCAAACATGCCGGCATGCTTGCCAGTTGTGTCCAGCTGGGAGTGCCCACAGAGCACTATCTGGACCCGGAGCATCCAGTTCAGAAATACATCTACAAGATCGTGAAGGGCTACACATCTGAAGAAATCATCCATCGGGGTGTGGATGGCTGTTCAGCCCCGGTATTCTATTTGCCACTGAACAAGGTCGCCCTGGCATTTGCACGGATCAGTGTGAGAGAGACTGAAGAATGTCAGATCATCTTCAATGCCATGACCGGATATCCCCATCTGGTGGGCGGAACGGGTCGTTTTGACACGGCACTCATGGAAAGCTATCCAGCAAGGATCCTTTCAAAAGGAGGGGCTGAAGCCGTTTCAGGTGCCGGGATAGTTATGCCCGATGGTCAGGTTTATGGCCTGGCAGTCAAGGTGCTGGATGGAAATTACCGCGCCATTGGACAAATGGTTCTGAAAATGCTTGAGGATATCGGTTTTATTAAGGATGAGGTGCCAGAAGCATTGAATACCTGGTGGAAACCGGAGATACGCAATCACGCAAAACGTATCGTTGGTACCACCCGGACATTGATCTCAGAATAGTCTGCCGTCTGTTGCGCCCGGGGCTGTGACTTTCCATGGAATTGATTGTAGACAGAGCAAAGAAAGAAAACCACCTTATGATTGAAAACAGAACATCCTGGGATGCCTATTTCATGAAGATCGCAGAGGATGTGGCCACCCGATCCACCTGTGATCGCAAATTTGTCGGTGCCGTTGTGGTCCGGGATAAAATGATCCTTTCAACCGGATACAATGGATCCATCCGCGGTCTGCCGCATTGCGATGAAGTTGGCCATGAGATGGAAAACGGGCACTGTGTTCGTACAGTTCACGCCGAGGCCAACGCCATTGTACAGTCCGCCCGCAACGGGGTTCGCATAGAAGGGGCTGATATCTATGTCACCGCCAGTCCCTGCTATAACTGTTTCAAGCTCATCGCCAATGCCGGGATCAAACGCATTTTTTATGGAGAATTGTATCGGGATGAGCGGATCAAGATCCATGCAAAAGAAGCCGGGATCGAATTGATCCATCTTGGTTGAGTGACTATCCGGGAGAGACCATTCTGATGAAACATGTTTTTACGATTCTTACCATTTTGGTGTTGTTGAATGCCTGTGCATCAACTGCACGTACCACTTCGACAAAGGAGAGCCTGCCTGAGCTTAGCGCTTCCCTGAACGACCTGATCAAAGATTTTAAAGGTGACGTGGGGATCTATGCCAGGCATCTTGAAAGCGGTGCCGAGATCCAGATCAATGCCGACACCCTTTTTCCCACGGCCAGCATGATCAAGGTGCCCATTATGTTGGCGCTGTTCCAGAAAATAGAAAATGGTGAGCTGGATTACGATTCCACCTTTGTCTGGTCCGCTGATCTGGTGAACTATTCTGACGACGGAATGTTAAGTTGCTTCAAGGATAGTTCCAGCATTTCACTGACCAAAACGATCTCGCTGATGATCACCTATAGTGACAATCTGGCCAGCCTCTGGTGCCAGCAGCTTTCCGGTGGCGGTCTGGAGATCAACAAATGGCTGGATGCAAATGGCTTTCCCAATACCCGTATGAATTCCAGAACCCCGGACAGACAGGATGACTGGGAGATCTACGGCTGGGGACAGACCACCCCCCGGGAAATGGCAGGACTGGTCGAGCTGATCCATGAGGGACAAGCGGTTTCACCCTGGGCCAGCGAGGAGATGTATCGCTATATGACCCGTATCTATTGGGATGGAGAAGCCCTTTCAGTTATCCCCCGTACAATCCAGGTTGCTTCCAAACAGGGCGCTGTCAATGCCTCCAGATCGGAAGTTGTCCTGGTCAATGCTCCCCGGGGGGACTATGTCTTTTGTGTCATCACCAAGAATCAGGTGGATCAATCCTGGGGTGATGACAATGCTGGCTTTGTGCTCCTGCGAAATGTCTCATCACTGCTGTGGAAGACCTGGGGCGCTGAAGCCGATTCTGAATAATGAAGAGAGGATCAATGTTATGAATTATAAACGTATCGCCAATACCATCAGAGGTTTGTCCATGGATGGGATCCAGGCTGCTAATTCAGGTCATCCGGGACTTCCCCTGGGCATGGCAGATGTAGCCACTGTCCTTTGGACTCAATATCTGAAATTTAATCCCAAGAACCCTGATTGGGCCGATCGTGATCGCTTTGTCCTCTCCGCTGGTCATGGCTCCATGCTGATCTATAGCCTGCTCCATCTGTCTGGCTACGATCTACCCCTGGATGAGTTGAAACAGTTCCGCCAATGGAGCAGTTTGACCCCTGGTCACCCCGAGCATGGACACACCGTCGGCGTGGAAGCCACCACAGGACCTTTGGGACAGGGCTGTGGAAATGCGGTGGGTATGGCACTTGCCGAAGCAATGCTGGCTGCCCGCTTCAATACCTCAGAGCATAAACTGGTTGATCATTATACTTATGTCATTGCCTCGGAAGGTGAATTCATGGAGGGTATCTCCCATGAAGCCTTCTCCTTTGCCGGCAATCACAAACTGGGAAAATTGATCATCTTCTATGATGAGAATTTTATCAGTATTGAAGGTGATACACGCATCACTTATTCGGATGATGTGGACGCTCGCATGGCCGCCTATGGTTGGCATGTCCAGCGCATCGATGGGCATGATTACGATGAAATCGCCAAGGCCACAGAAATGGCTCAGCAAGAGACAGACAAACCTTCGGTCATCATCTGTAAAACCACCATCGCCTATGGCAGCCCAAACAAGGCCGGATCCCATGAAGCCCATGGCGCGCCCCTGGGTGAAGAGGAAGTTAAATTGACCAAGGCGGCATTGGGCCTGCCGGATGAAAAATTCTTTGTTCCAAATGAGGTCAGGGAAGTGTTCGCAGGGGTGGTATCAAAACATGCCGAGACAGAACAGACCTGGCATCAATCATTGGCTGCCTTCAAAGCGTCCCAACCGGAGAAAGCCCGGGAATGGGATCATCATTTTGGGGCAAACCTGCCGGATAATCTGGTGGATCAGATTCAAGATTTTGAAGCCGGTGGCGCGATTGCTACCCGCTCTGCCTCAGGCAAAGTCTTGCAGGATCTGGCCCGGTCCCTGCCTTCTCTGGTGGGAGGCTCTGCCGATCTGGCCCCATCCAACAACACCAACATGAAAGGCATGGGTGATGTCGCTGCCAATGCCTATACCGGTCGAAATCTGCATTTTGGGGTTCGTGAACTGGGCATGGGAGCCATCATGAATGGCATGCAGCTCCACGGCGGCTTCCGCGTGTTTGGAGCCACCTTTCTGGTCTTTGCTGATTATGTGCGTCCAGCAACCAGGCTGGCAGCCCTGATGAATCTTCCGGTTATCTATGTGTATACCCATGACAGTTTTTACGTGGGCGAGGATGGACCAACTCATCAGCCAGTGGAAACATTGATGAGCTTGCGTATCACCCCCAACGTCACTGTCATTCGCCCATCCGATGCCACGGAGACCAAATATGCCTGGGTGGCCGCCCTGGAGAACAAGTCAGGACCCACGGCCCTGCTTCTCACCCGCCAAAATCTGCCTGTTTTTGACCGAACTGAACTGGCTTCAGCAGCCCAGTTGCACAAGGGTGCCTATACTATCTGGGAAAGCGTTGGAAAGGACCATGATCTCCTGATCATGGCCAGTGGGTCAGAGGTGAGTATATCCATTGAAGCCGGAAAAAAACTGGCTCAGGAGGGCCGCAAGGTGCGGGTCATCAGTTTCCCCAGTTGGGAATTGTTTGAAGCCCAGGATGCCGCATACAAAGCTTCTGTTCTGCCCCCCACCTGTCGCCAGCGCCTGGCTGTGGAAGCTGGCTATCCTACGGGCTGGGAAAAATATGTAGGTCTGGAGGGAAAAGTTCTGGGGATCGATCACTACGGAGCTTCCGGCCCAGCCGGTGTTCTGGCTGAGAAGTTTGGGATGACAGCATCCCGGATCTACGAGGAGGCCAAAACCTTACTTCGTTGATTTAAAGGGATCAGCGGCCCGGTAACCGCAGCATGACGGTTGTCCCAAAGCCATTTGCATGCTCGCCGCCGATAATACTCACGGTTATATCAGCCAGAAACAGACTCCCGATCCGCAATCTCGTGGCTGTGGCAAAATAACCCATACTGGAAATGAGCAGGGGGCCTCGATTTCCAATGCCCACCTGCCAACCAGTGCCTGCGATGGGCTTGTGCCCCAAACTCATGTGTATGTTGGCAATACCAGGTTGGTGGTAATAGCGGTCATTTAAACCCGCTTCAATATGAATTTCTCGGGGACCCAATCGCAGGTAAGCGGCTGGCATAAATGGAATATATTCCTTATCCAGACCTCTGGCCGCCAGCAGCCCGAACCCCAGGCCGGCACCAATGACTTCGCCATCCAGTCCTCCGTTTAAGAAGAGCGTACCGTAGCGGAGGTAGTTTTTCTCATTTGTAGTTGACGGAGTAATACTTCCCTGGGAAAATTCCATTCGACCATTGATATACGAAGAAACCCGCTCAGACCGGCTGCGCTCGCGGTCAATGCTGGCCATAAAACTGGACGATACAACCTTTTCTGTGACCGGGTCACCTCCGCAGGTAGGCAAATCAAATTCATATGATGTGTAACTGCCACCCAAGGAATAGGTCACGATGGGATCCTTAAGATCCAGCATGGCTTTCTGATGGAGGGTTGAGTCATATTCAGTACTGTCGGGCAAATTATAAAATATTTGCTTCCGCCTGGCATAGTCGCTGAAACTCAAACGACGGTCGCCCAGTCTGACCAACTTGGCATTATGCCCAGCCTGACTGATATCATAGAGCCATCGAGATTTTTCAAAGACAGGTGTTTGTGACTGGCCAGGGTCACCCAGGAAAGCCTGGGTACTGAGCAGGATCATGAACCCGGAAATACCCATGACCCAACGCGGATTGAAGTGGGGTTTACTCTCATGATTCGCTTCCCAGGTCAGATAGAATAGCCACAGGTTAATGGGGAGTAGGCTGAGCAAGAGGATGATTTGCACCCGCTGAAAATGATCGGAGAGGAGCAGGGTGCTGAAAATGATCCCGCTGAAGATCCATCTCTCATCCAGAAGAGGCGAAAGCCCTTTTTCATAAGCAGGATCTGCTGGCCGACGCCATAAATAAATACTGAAGAGCACGAAAGTAAATGCAATGGAAAGGAGAAAGACCTGGAACAGTGAAACCGGGCCCAGATAGATCTCGCTCCACCAGACATTGCTCATGCCTCTGACAAACTCCAGAAAGAATCGAAAAAAAAAAATAGGTAGCGCCAAAGGTACTGAGGATAGTCGTGCCTGAGCCTTTGCGGCGACTGGCCAGCAATGCGGCAGGCAGCATCAAGCCCAGCAAGACCAGGGCCTCATAGAGTTGCACAGGGTGGACACGTAGGCTGGGATCGAGGAGATAGGGTTGCTGCCCTGAGTGGAAATGGAGCCAGTGGGCCAGATTACCCATTGAATATTGAATGCCCCAGGGGAGATCGGTCACGCTTCCGAAACAGCAACCTGAGAAGAGACATCCGAGACGCCCGATCCCCACCACGATGATCATATAGATAACAAAAAGATCAGCTGAGGAGTCGGAGAAACCAATGAGACGTTTTACAAGGAGAAATATAATGCTTCCGCCCAGCAGCGCGCCCATGATGCTGGGGAGAAACATGGAACCCAAGCCGCTGCCAAAAACAAAGGCAGAGACCAGAAGGGTCCAGGAACGTTTATTCCAGCCACGTTGATATCCAGCCAGCAGCAGAAACCCAGTAGACAGGATCAGACTGAGATAGCCAAAGAGTTGCCAGACATTGATATGCTGTACAATCCAATGCTGTAGATTGAGAAAAGTCATCCATCCCTCCAGAGTGTGGAATGAATATGGTTGAAAGCAAGGCGGCAATCAACTTGATTTCCCAGATGACACCTGCGATGGAATGTGAGTGCACTCATTATGAAAAATCATGATAATCCGTTGACACCCGCTAGGACGCCGTCTATATTCGCTGGCTTTTTAATAAAGGAGACGAAGTTATGTACGCAATTATCCAAATTGCAGGGAAACAGTTCAAGGTGAAACCTGGCATGGTCCTGAACGTTCCGACACTCGATGTTGAACCTGGAAAAAAGGTCAATGTTGAGCGCGTACTGGCTTACTCTGACGGTAAAAGTCTTGAGGTTGGCACACCTGAGCTGACCAATGTTGATGTCGATGGAACTGTTGTGGCTCATGGCCGCGCCAAGAAAATCATCGTTTTCAAAAAGAAACGCCGCAAGGGTTACCAGAAGAAACAAGGACACCGCCAGGGTTTTACACAGATCAAGGTAGAAGGGTTTGCACCTGCAAAACCGGCTGCCAAGAAAACAGCTGACAAGGCCCCAGCCGAGGTGAAAGCCGAAGCCAAGAAGCCGGCAGCTAAAAAGGCTCCAGCCGCCAAGAAGCCCGCCGCTAAAAAAGCAGCAGCAAAACCGGCCGCTGATAAAGCTGAAAAAGGAGAGTAACCATGGCTCATAAAAAAGGTGTTGGTAGCTCCAAAAACGGTCGCGAGAGTCATTCCAAGCGACTCGGGACCAAACGCTACGGTGGAGAGTTCGTTTCTGCTGGAAGCATTATTGTCCGTCAGCGCGGAACCGCGATTCATCCCGGCCAGAATGTTGGTATCGGGGGTGATGACACACTTTTCGCCAAAATTGATGGGTTTGTAACCTTCGAGCGTAAAGACCGCACAAGAAAACAGGTCAGCGTCTATCCAGAAGCTTAAGCCTGTCGTTTCTATACAGTTCTTTCAATCCCTCGAGTAATCGGGGGATTTTTTTATATGTTTGATTTCATGAACAAATAACTTCCCAGTGAATATCATTGAGTGATCGATAGTTGATTTGATCATTCCAGCTCAAGAAGGAAACTATTCAATCTTGTGCGAGTCCAACAAAACCCCTGATTGATGGATAGCGAAATATCGAAGGGTTAAATATTAAGGAAAAAGTAAATGGCCAACGACATTCAAAAACTCACCGAGATGGTTGCAGCATTCGATCGACTCAAAAAAGAACTATCCAAAGCCATTGTCGGGCAGGATGATGTGATCGAACAGTTGGTGATCGCCATGCTGGCCAGGGGACATGCCCTCCTGGTAGGCGTGCCGGGATTGGCCAAAACCCTGCTGATCAAGAGTTTGTCTGAAGTATTGGATCTGTCATTCTCACGTATCCAGTTTACGCCTGATTTGATGCCATCCGACATCACTGGAACGGATATTATCGAAGAGGATCATACCACAGGCAAGCGTGAATTTCGCTTCGTCAAAGGTCCCGTATTTGCCAATATCGTCCTGGCAGATGAGATCAATCGAACCCCCCCAAAGACCCAGGCCGCCCTGCTCGAGGCCATGCAGGAGCACCGTGTCACAGCAGGTGTGGAAAGTTATGTCCTGGATGAGCCTTTCTTCGTGCTGGCCACTCAGAATCCCATCGAGCAGGAAGGTACCTATCCCCTTCCCGAAGCCCAGTTGGATCGCTTCATGTTCAACCTGCGGGTGGAGTATCCCAGCCGGGATGAAGAACGGCGCATTGTGAGCAGCACCACCTCAGGTGCCCAGGTGAAACTGGAAAAAGTACTGGGCCGAACAGATATCATGGCCTATCAGGATCTGGTACGACGCGTTCCTGTGGCAGAGAATGTCATCGATTATGCCGTGGACCTGGTTGGGAAAACCCGTCCTCATGGTGAAAAAGCCCCCGAAAATATTAAAAAATGGGTGGGCTGGGGTGCCGGTCCCAGAGCCTCCCAATATCTCATTCTTGGTGCCAAGACAAGGGCTGCCATGATGGGCAATCCGACGCCCTCCATCGAAGATGTTAAAGCCGTGGCTCTGCCCGTTCTGAGACACAGGGTACTCACCAATTTCAATGCGGAAGCTGATGGCGTCACCGTGGATGAGATCATTCAGCAGTTGCTATAGGGTTTTGATCAATAAGACAAGTAGGGTCGGAATGCATTCCGTCTCTACTCCCGTACGAACCGTATGAAATTTCGAACCACCATATTATTGACCTTGTTGATTTGGCAATCATTGCCTGCCCAAAACATGTGGTTGTGGAATCAGCGCACCCATCCCGAGCTCCAATGGCAAACCATCGAAACCGAGCATTTTAATATTCACTTTCATCAGGGGATCGAAACCATTGCCCGCAAGGGTGCTGCCGTGGCTGAGCAAGCCTATGAGCCCAT
>JGI10211J34971_10002506_pt1 | contig 14940 bp, 20 predicted proteins | sample Etolagsediment_FD_34971 | JGI IMG/M metagenome (IMG submission 34971) | reverse complement strand
TTTTTGTACTTCTCAAACTTAACAATGTTTGTAAATTTATCAAAAAGAATATCACCTTTATGTGATATAATAAAGATATTTTCTTTTTCAAAATTTTTNATNATTTTAAAGAAATCATCTGTACCTTGTCCGTCTAAACTACTATCAAAGATTTCATCTAAGATTAATAGATTGGTATTGGTACTATTCTTCATTTTTGCAATTTGACGCCAAGTAAACAACAAGGCTAAATCAATTCGCATTTTTTCACCTTCACTAAAACTGTTATAATTAAATGTATCTCTAAATCTACTTTTTACTGTTTCATTAAATTCTTCATCTAAATGAAATGATACAAAAAAGTCCATTGATTGTAAATACTGATTGATTAACTGATTCATAATTGGTACATACTTCTTAATGATTTGTGCCTTCGCACCTTTGTCATTAAGTATCTGTCTAAGAATATCTACATAACCTTTTTGTTCTTCTACATCTGTTAAATGGCCATCAGCTACACCTAGTTCAGCAGACATATCTTCTAAATCTTTTTTAATCTGGTCAATATCTGTTTCTCTTTGGCCAGCCATTGTTAGTTCTTCATGTATCGAATCACTATGTTTTTTAATACTCTCTAATGAGGTATTAATCTTTGCAATCTCCACATTCATGTCGTTTATCTTGTTGGAGATTTTTGCGAATTCTGTAACTTTGGTTTCCACTTTTGAGATTTCTTCTAATAAGTCGAATAACCCCGTTTGTAACTTCGTAATGGTGCCTTCTTCGTGTGTGCATTTTTGTGCCTTAAAATTATCATCAATTTCTTGTGTACAAGTAGGACAAGTATTATTGTTCTTAAAAAAGTCTAATGTTCTTTTGTGTGATGATAGATTTGTTTCAATCTTTGTTTCTAACTTTTGTAATTTTTGTAACTTAATCTCATCTGATAACTTGTCTTTTACTCTTTCCTTTTGAACAGCTATTGATTCATTCAATTCTTGTATTTTTCTTTGATAATTAGTAGAATCTACTGTATTTTTATCTAGTATTTTCTTCTTGTGTGTCTGGAAGTCATTTCCATGCGTTTCCAAAGACTTTAGATGTTTCGCTTCAGTTTCATATTTGGTCTTAATTAGGTCGCATTGGTGACGCACCTCCACCAACTTTTTTTGGAGGTCTGACTGTTGAGTTCTTAAAATCAAGTCCATCAGCCCAAAAACTCGTATGTCCAAGATTTCTTCAACAACTTCTCGTCTGTACCTTGGTTTCATCTTCATAAACGGCTCGTAAGATGAGGAACCTAACATTACAACCTGAATAAATGACCTGTAATTCAGTTTCATAATATTTTGTTCTAAATATTTTTGATAGTCAATACTACTTGCATCTTGGTTGAGTAACTTATCATTCTGATAGATTTCAAATAGATTTGGTTTAATCCCTCGTCTGATTAGATAGTTTTTGTGCCTACTGTAAATTCAACCTCAACTAAAGTTTCACCATTGTTAATCGTGTTAACCATTTGTTCTTTCTTAATGATACGAAATGGTTTATTAAATAAGACAAAACATAAGGCATCAAGTAAAGTAGATTTGCCTGAACCATTAGAACCAACGACCAATGTTGTGGCCGATTTGTCTAATTCTATTTCGATAGGTTGATTGCCTGTAGATAAAAAGTTTTTATATCTTATCTTTTTAAATATTATCATTCACTAGCTTCCATATATAATTCTTTTGCAAAAGACTTCAATTTTTGTTTATCTAAATCTGTTTCAACATTATCAATATAGTTATTTAAAAAAGTTAAAGTATCTTCACCTTGTTCTAATATATCTTCTCTAACGGTAGAATTAATATCAGCTGGGTCTTCAATAATCTGCAATTCATGTACATTAATTGTGTTATAAAATCTTTCAACAAAGGCATTATAAACATTATCATCTGTTTTATTTGAGATAAACATTTTAACAAAACAGTTATTATAATCTGATATATCAAATGTTTTATAATCGTTTTCTTTATCGTTATAAACTATCTTTTTAAATATGTTTTTAGGATTAGATACTCTTTCTATTTCTCTTGTATCTGTATCAAAGATATGAAATCCTTTTGGACAATTATAATCCGACCAAGTCATTTCATATTGAGTGCCCAAATAGTGAATACGGCCATCATCTGACTTCTTATGAAAATGACCAGATAAAACTTTTTCAAATTTTATAAATTGAGATTTTTCTAATCCGTGTTCATTAAAGTGGCCAGAGTGCATCTCAAAGCCTTTAACTTCAAGGTGACCCATACATATAGGTGAAGTGGAATTATCAATAGCATATATACTGTCATCATAATTATCATCACAAATCCAAGGAAGAAAAAGTATGTCAAGGCCGCCAAAGTTAACATCAGCTGGTCGAGTATAGATTTTAGCCGTTTTACTAATGTTGAGGTTTTGTAAAGCATTGACTTCATTTGTGTTCTTGTAATAAGTATCATGGTTACCAATAATGATATGTGTATCAATATTTAGTTCATCTAACCTATCCCAAAACTTAACCTTAAAGTTATGAGCTGTATTATGGTTTATAAATTTTCGTCTGTCAACAACATCACCTAAATGTATAAGAGTATCAATCTTGTTTTCAATAAGATACGGAAAAAACAAGTTATCATAAAAGTCGTTTTGATACTCTAAAAAGGCAGGTGAATCATTGCGACAACCGAAATGTGTATCATTCAGTAGCGCTATTTTCATCAATAAAATATTCCAAAGTTGATTTCGGTTTCTTTTTAGTTTTCTTTTCTTTTTTAGTTGGTTCGTCTATAGTTGTATTCTTTTGTAAGAATTCTGTAAATTGATTTGTAAATTCTCTTTCTTCTCCTGGTTGTAAAGTCATATCATCATAATTGGCTTCCATAATCATCTTTTGTTTGATTGTGACTTGCTTTTTCTCTTTCTGTATCCTTCTAATAAAAGCATAATAGATAATTTGGGTAAAATAAGCAAATGGATTATTTGACTTTTCAGGATTGAAGTTATCCAAATACTGTAAACAATTCTCAATACCATCACTAATCATATCATCTCTAAATGTATAATTAATAAAATTAGGACGATAAGATAGNTGATTAGCTATCTTTAGAAAACAACTACCAATGTAATCTGTAACTGGAGGTTTTGGTTNTTTTTTCTTCTCAGCCAATGCTACTGATTTNTTATATTCAATCATGGCTGCCAAAAACTCTTTGTTATTTACATAATGTTCTTTTTCAGTTTTTTTATTCATAGTATTCATAATACACTAATACTCCATATTTGTCAATGCTGGTTTGAATATTCAAATTTCATATCAATTTTTATCCTACGCTTGACTCTTGCCTTTTTCTGCGTATAATAGCGGTGTCCGCCTTTGAGAAACAGATACCTAATACCTAGTGAAATGTGGGTTCGTCATCTTCAAATTGTTCAAAGATTTCATTAACTTTTTTATTCTCATCATCATTCAATCTTTCTTGGTCATAATTTAATTTTTCTTTAGGGGCAATTTTCTCTACCATATTATAATCTCTAATAATATTCACATAAGACCTTTTCATCTCTTCCGAGGCATTAGTAATTGTCATAATTTTTCTTTTTGGAATAGTTACCACAATATCAGGCGTATAGGCCGCCCATTTAACAAGAGCCACATAATCTCTAAACCCTTGTGGTGTGAGTTGTGGAATATACTTAACTTGTAATGGTTTAAGTAATCTTAACAATTGATGTTTGTCAGGAAATTGTTCCTTTGGAAATGAACAAACAATATCGTCACCGTTTTCTAACTTAATTATTTTAATATTTTCCGTTATCTGGTGCATTTGTTAACTCCACATTATACATAACTATTTAGGTAATTTAAAAGATTAATCAAATCTTCTTTTGTGTTATCTACTTTCATTCTATTAGCTCGTTTACTTATAACACACACATTACCTTTTATATAAGGTTTATTATTATTAATTCTATCGAGGCTATATCCCCAATCTTTATCCCAATGAACAAATTTTTTACCAAATACTGGACATTTTTCAGGTATAATAATATCTTCTTTTTCTAAATCGCAAATCCAATTTCTTTTTTTAGACCTTTGTTTTGCTCTATCTAAAAGAGTTTCTCTCAAATGATTTTCTCTATACTCTTTTCTATTTTCTTTTTGATACTCTCTAAAATATTCATTATATTTTTCTCTATTATTAACTCTCTGGTTTTTTGCTCTATCTTTTCTACAAATAAAACATCCACCAGCAACATATTGTTTAGATATGTGCCCATATTTACAAGGTTTACCTGTAAAATAATATTTTAGTCCTTTTTCTATAGCTTCTTTTCTTGTAATGTATTTCATATTATATATTTATACATTTATATATTTACACTTTTTAATTAATATCAACATTATGAATTTCATAATCAAATTCTTCTTCATTATAGATGTTAATTCGTTCTCGGAAATGAGCTAGAGTGTAATTCTCTTTCTCGTTATATGTTAAATCGTCTGCAATATCATATAAAGTAGCGGCCGACTTATCATCTTTTAATCTTAAACCTCTACCAATTGATTGTAGATTTCTTATCCTAGACTTCGAAGGACTTGCAAAAACAATGTTGTGTAAGTTACGAATGTTAATGCCAGTAGAAAATGTACCGTAAGACGCAACGATAATAGCGTTATCGGACTTTTCGGTAATTTCTCTAATCTTTTCTCTTTCATCAGCATCTACTCCCCCATAAACATAGAATACTTGTTTGTCTTCAGCCTTTTTTAAAATCTGTTCATGTAGATTTTTACCATGTTTTTCGACATATTGAAAAAGACATAATGAATTTCCTTGTAATTTTGAACATAAGTTAACAATGAATTTATTTCTTTTTTCATGTGCAACCAAAAAGTCCATTTCCTCTTGGTAGTTCAAGCCATTACAATGTTGCCTACTACCATTATCATAACCTAATATCAAAGCATATATTTTCAAGTCAGCTAGTTGTTTTTTGTTCTGTAACTCGGCCGTTGATATGACTTTGTTTACAGTACCAAATAGTCCTTCTAATACTAACTTATGTGTTTTAGTTCCGTCAAGTGTACCTGTTAGACCATATCTATACTTACAAGTTTCAAGTTTTGTCATAATTTTAGTTAATGAAACGGCCTTAAATAAATGTGCCTCATCACCAACAATAGTACCAAATTGACTAAACCATTTTTTTGGTTGATTATAGATTGATTGCCATGTAGATATGGTTACTCTTTTGTTTGTATCTTTATCATGGCCTTGATATATCTTATGTACATTTCTTTCACTATTCCAACCGTAATCGTTAAAATCTTTACTTAATTGTTCTACCAATGATGTTGTTGGTACAATAATTAAAACTTTGTTTGCCTTCTTTTCTTTTAACCTGAGTAAGTTAAACCTAGTAATAAGGTAAACAATAAGAGATTTTCCACTAGCGGTGGGTGACAATAATAAACAACGAGATTTCTTAATTGCATAAACAAATGCCTCCTTTTGGTAATCCCTAACTTCAAATGGTATTTTTAAGGCCTTTATAAAACCATCAACGGCCTTTTCATCAACAGTAACATCTGATATTTTAGTACCATTGACAACTTGTATCTCTCTATCTTTACAAAACTTTAAAATATATGGATATAAACCGGCATAGATTTGGCCTGTCTGATATGAATATAATCTAATCTTTCCATCCCATACTCTATTTCTATATTGTGGCATGAATTTAAAACCAGGCACTTCAAATGTAAAATATTCTGATAATTCTCTACGAATATTATCTTCAGCTTCTATTGTTAAATAGACTTCGTTTTTCTTTTCTAATACAATATACCTGGTTAATGTCATTATTAAATTGCACCACTTGTAAATTTACGCCAATCAATGGCGTTTTTAATCGTAAATGTTCTGTTTGAGATTTGTCTAAGTGTTCTGTCTAAGTAATCAATAACTGCATTGAGATATTGTACTTTTTGTTTTAATCTAATTAATTCTTCATCAGCGTCAATGTACTTATCAACATCTGTTCTAAGTATTTTTAAATCAAAAGGTTTTTCTGCATAGACTGAGGCATCTGCCTTACCTGTATAATACTCCCATTTATCACGCTTCATTTGAGCAAGGTCAGTTTCGGCCTTAGTCAGCATAAGTTTAAACTTCGTATAATGTTTCATATACTTGTTGTGTATTTGGGGAGTTTTAAGGGATTCTAAGTCTAGTTCTGTTTCATTAATGGCCAAGTCTTTATCGGCCATTTCTTGTAGTTTTTCTAAATCCATAATTACTCCTATATTTCACTTCATTATACACCAAAACCTTTAAAAAGTAAAGGCTTAAGTGTGCGTTATTGTAGTTGTGCCTGCACCAACAGCTGTCGCAAAGTCGTATCTATCATACTTAAATGTTACACTAGCTGTTAAATATTGAATGTCGTTTTCTTGTTGTGCGTAGTTTAATCCAGAAAGTCCTACAGGATAAACACCTAAAAATCTTAATTCTGCAACTGGATTATTTTTACTTGATAATACTGTTAATGTCGCATCTGAATAAATTGCACCCTCAGTAGGAGCGCCGTATTTAACTTTTCCTGGTTCGCTAGATACTGCATTAACTGAACCTGGAAATCTATCATTACCTGCTTGTTGCAAAGCCAAAAATTCAGCGTATCCATCAGGCGCACCCAAGCCTCTTAACCAATTATGTATTTCCTGATAGTTTTCTAAATTTTCATCTATCATAAATGTCATTACTAAATCTTCATAACTTAAATCATTTCCTGGTAATGGTCTATCTTTGAATGGTGTAGGTTGTACTAAAGATGTTAATGAACAACCAGGTATATTAACAGCTGTACAGAAATATTCTACTTTAGGTAATTTTATAATAGAAAATTTAAATTGTGTTGGTGAAGCATAATCCAACTTTGTAGGTTGCCTACTATAACTATTTGTTACTGTCATTTTTTTCTTTCTCCAACTGTTTGTCTATTTTCTCAAAATCTCTTGTAATCTGGTCTTGTTCTGATAATGTGCAACCTGTTATTAAGACGGCCGCACCAGCTAACACAATGGCAATTGCAATTAACCATAGGTATTGTATTAACATCTTTTTCATACTACTATTTATCCTTTATAGGATACGATATATCCTTTATGTTGTTTGAGTTTACCTTGTGCCACTTTAGTTAAATTGCCTTGGTCAAGGCCATGTTTTAATGCAAATTCTCTTAAATTTTTTATGTGTAATTTCTTGTTTTCAGGTGTAATTATAGTAAATTCTTTAGATAAGGCTTCAGCAACTTTTTTCTTTTGACTTTCTGATACAGGTCTATTAATTCCAGCTTCACTAATTTTTCGTCTGTGTTCAGGTGTAAAAACTCGGCCTGTATTCACTTCTTTTGTTCTTTGTCTAGCTTTTGCTTTTATTTTTTTAGTGTGTAAATTATGTACATTAGCTAAACCGTTTTGTTTATATACTTCTGCAATAACTTGTTTACTAGGTATTTGACCAGATAGGCCTTCATATGCGACTTTATCTTGCCAATGGCCATGTTTTTCATATAACTCTCTATGCGCTTGTGCGTGTTCTTCTATAGTTAATTCTACTATATTATTTGGGTCATCTGTTCCACCCATGTGTCTTGGAATTATATGATGTTTATGTTTCATAAAACTATTTATATTATGCCAACTTTATGTAATTATATGATATAAAAAAAGGCGGATATTTCTACCCGCCTTTTTAAGTTTGATACAATGTATCAAGTAGCTTACATTAAATTTGCCACTTGTACACGCTGATAGTATCTGTTTGAGTTAGCAGAACCAGCACCGTTGATAACAGCTGCATCACCAGTTCCAGCTTCAGCAAATGGGTTTGCTTGTAAGCCGTATCTAGTTTTGAAACCAATCTTCGGTTGGAAAGTGTCCTGACCAACTGCTCTTACCATTTGTAGTGGTACATATGGACAATAGAACATACCTGCATCATAAGGTGAAGTACCTTTGTAGCCTACTACATAGTAGTGAGCAGACGCTGAGTTTGCACTATATGGGTCAATGTACACTTTAAATCTACCGTTAAGAACACCAGCAAAAGTATTACCTGTGTCGTCAACATTTAGATTGTTGTTAAGAGCTGGAGTATAGTCTAATACACCTGCCATTTGTAAAGCACTCGCTACATCAGCTGAAGTAATGATAATGTTACCTTTACCTCTTCTAGTTCTTTGAGCGATTCTGTTTGCATCTCTTTCCAATTGGAACATAAGACCTTTGAATCTCTCAACAGACCATCTACCGTTTGAGTCAGTATCTAAATCAAAGATACCAGCAGTAGTTACTGTACCTGTAGGGGCACCTTTTTCTGCGTTAATATAGATTGTTCTAACAACTTCTCTATTGATTTCCGCTAAGATTTCAGCAGATAGGATGTTAGCAAGTTCTGTTTCAGCATCTAAACCGTGGATAGCTTTTAAGTCTTGTGCTAATTCCATAGTGTATTCTGCTTTAAGAGCTCTTGACTTAGCAGTCACAGTTGATTTCTCAATTGAGAATGCCATTTCAGCAAACTGATTACCAGAGGCATCGCCTAGGGCTTCAGCAGCAGCTGTAGTCATTGCTGTACCAGTTGTGTAAGTACCAGCAGGTGAGTCGTTAAGAACTTCTGGATTTGTGCCAGCTTGTGCTGTAGATGAGAAACCATCAACAGATGACCCAGCAGCATTTCTGCCTGAGAAATCTGAATCAGCTTCGTCAAATAAAGCTTCAGTACCAGTTTGTGACTGGTATCTACTTCTCATTGCAAAGATAAGACCAGTTGGTCCAGACATAGGCTGAACACCAGCAATATCGTATGCGATAAGATTTGGCATTGCTCTTCTTACTAATGAGATTAAAATTGGATCCCAATTAGAAATAGAAGCACCAGTTGAGTTTGTAGGTGCAGCTTCGCTTAAGAAAGCAGCATCTTCTTTCATTGCACGCTCTTGGTTTTCCAAGATTGTAGCAGTTACAGCTCGTCTATATGAGTCGTTGATTTTTGGTAAATCTGCGTGCTCTAAGACTGGCTGCCATTTTTTTTCAAAAGTTTCAGATAAGTACATATCTTTTCTCTCTCCTCTATTATTTCGACAACTTAATGTCTTTAGTTTTAGTAATAGCGGCGGTATAAGCAGCCATGCTTTCCGACAAGTCCACATTTGTGGTTTCGCCTACCGCTACATCATCAATGTCAGATGACACATCTTTCTTCGCACCAAAGTATGATTCTTTAATAGTATCTACTTTTGCTCGGAAATCTGTTTCGCTTGTATAATCAACTTCTTCTGCAAGTTTGTTGAATTTCTCCTTAGCAACATCGCTTAAATCAGAAGCTGCTTCTTTTACGATTTCAGCTTTCTTCATTTCGCCATTTACCTTAGTTAGTTCAACATTCTTTTCGATTGACTCATTTAGTTTTTTCTCTAAATCATCAATCTTCGAAGCTTGGTCTTCTAAGACATCATATTTTTCGTCTGGGACATCAATATAATGGTCTTCGAATAGTTTTTTAAGACCAGAGATAAAATCTTCAGCGATTTCGCCTTTGATTCCTCTTTCCAAAGCGATTTCGTTTTCTTTCATCCATTCTTCTACAACATAGTTGAGATAAGAATCGACTTTTTCAACGAGAGCCGCTTTTTCATTCTCTAAATCTTCTTTCATTTTTTTATCGTAAGACGCATACATTTTTTTCTTCATTTCTGAAACTTTTGATTTCAGAGCAGCTTCAAAAATTGTTGCAGCTTTCGATTTAAATTCTTCAGATAAATCTTCGTTTGCCACTAAAGCATCTACATCAGCAGTTACATCAATGTTATCTTCTTCTTCGATAACTTCTTCAGCAACTTCTGTTGTTTCTTCTTCAGCAGTTTCCTTGATTTCTTCTTCAGAACCTTCTTCAGCTTCAGCTTCCTCTTTCTTCAGATGAGATGCTTCGGGAGCAACTTCAGCTTTCTGTTGAGGGTCGCCAGAAACTTCTTTTACTTTCTTTGTGGCGTCAGGATTGCTGTCCGTAGGTTTAACTACAGCTGCACCTAAATCTTCTGCCTCATTTGAAAGGTGTGAAGGTTCAGCCGCTACAGCATTCTTTTTCGGAGCGTCAGCCTGCGGATTAACAGCATTAGCTTCTTCTACAGTCTGCTCTTTTAACGCCTCAATTTTTGCTTCTGTTTCGGCCATTGAGAAATCTCCTTTAAGTTTTTATAAAATTTTATAAAATTTTCTTTTCTTAGAATATATTTATAAAACTACAGTTTTCTAATGAACGATTCAAAGACTTTTAGTTTTGCTTCTTCTAAAGCTCTTTGTTTCGCACTTCGAACTTCTTGTTTCCAGGCTTCAATATCCTTTTCAACAAGAACACCATTATCCCATACCCACTCTTTATTCTCCATGATACCTTGTACAAAGGCGTCAGGAGCGCTTGGGTCTGCGACAATATCAGCGGCAGTAGCTAAATAAAAGTCGTCTTTGACATAATTAGCACCGTTACGCTGTATTAGGGACCCCATACCACGACTAGATACGCCCAATTGAGCGCCTTCATCAATAAGACCTTTTACAATCTTACCGTATGGTGTGTCCATAATCTTTGCTTCACCGATAAAGTTTTTGCCATCTGGATGTAACTTAGTAATCATGTGTGATACTCGCTCTAAGTTAACTGTAGGACCGTCAGGATGACCTAATTCTCCGAATGCTCGCTTTTTATTGATGAATTCTTTATTGTATCTTAATACTTCTTTTTCAAGTACATCCATAGGGTAAACACGGCCGTTTCTGTTCTTCATTTCGGCCTGTAAAAAGATACCTTTTATTTTGTAATTTCTCTTGCCGTTAGTTTCTTCAACCAAATATTCGGCATTTGATACTTCTTCGGAAATTAGTTTCATGTTTTTAATCTCTCTTTTGTATAATATTTATAAAACTTTTTACCTAAACTCTATAATAATCGTATAGTTATCGCCATTTGCGAAATTTTTTGTAGATAAAAGTACATCTCCAGTAGGTGTAGTTGCGTTATTTGGTATCTCATCTCCCGCTGGTCTCAAATCCCAATAGCCGTTTCCTGATAGAAAAGCCGCTGTGGCATTTGTAGCCCCGTCCCAAATCAACTCTACGGCAGACTTGTTATTAGCAGTATTGATAGAATACCAAATCTTACTAATCTTTCTATTGCCATCTTCTGACATAAAAGTTAATTCTGAAGCATCTACTTTTTTTACTAGAGTTTCGCCAGTACCATCTGAAATGTTTGTTAATTTCGTAACAAACTTAACACCAGAGGTATCAGCTATAGTTTGTGTTGTTACTGTGTCTGCCATTATTTGTATCCTGCCTCTTTATGACATTCAATTACAATATTATATTTTGTAACTGCGTCACTACTGTTTAGTAATATATCTCCAATGGGGTCTTGTATCTTAACTTCATCTGGTTTTAGTCCCCAATTACCTCTACCAGATATGACAACTTTTTTAGTTGCATCATTTTTAAAAAATACTGTTATCTGTCCAGTACCTTCAATTTCGTATTGCATATTTGCAATTGAAACTTTTGGTTCACTTGAAGCATTATTAGAACCTATTACATCAACTAACTTTTGTTGAAACTCACCACCAATACCGTTTGAGTTTACAATTATCTTAAAGTCGTTATCGACTAATTTAGATGTTGTAATAGCCACAATTAAAATCCAATATGACCTGAGGTACTATCATAGAAAGTTTTTGATAACTCACCACGCTCTTTTGTTTCACCAACTTTTCTTGTTTTTATATAAACTTGAACAGTACGACTATCACTAGGATGTGTATATGTTCTTATACCACCAGAAATAACTGAGTTTGCACCATCAGCTGAATCAGGATATGTGTCCGTCACCGTAGCGGCGTTATCATACTCCCAAATGCCATCTGAACCTGGTACTGTAACCCATGCCATTTTTATTCTCCTAATTGTTCGTCTAATTCTTTGTCAAAGTAATCATAAAACAATTGTGTATTAATATTATGATGTTCAGCTACTTTATCAACTGCTGATTCAAATTTTTCTATAATATCACCTGTTTCTTTTTCAATTAAATTGAACACATCTGTTATCGCTTCTTTCATCAAAGGCGATAAAGACGCAAACGACTTTGAGTCAATTAAATCTTTGTTTAATAAATTACTCAGTTTCTTTTGCATCTTGCGTTAAATCAATTTCTGCTTGACCGTCATTTGCCTTACCCATTGCAACAACATTACCTTGTTGGTCAAATGTCGCTGGGTCAGCAATCTCAGGTTTAGGGTCACTATGTGGCATAGCCTCATTAGTTGCTTTATTAAATAAAGAAGAAGCTAATTCTTGTCTTCTTGTATCTAAAGCTGCACCAACTTTATCTCTTAACGCATCTTTAAATGCGTCACCGGCTGCCATGTTGTCACCTGTTTGTAAAGCGTCAATAAATGCTTTTGTGTTTTCACTCATCTCATTACTCCTTATAATGTTGAATTAGGGTCTGTTTCTTGTGAAGAAATAATCCCGTCTTCAATTTCTTTCTTAATTTGTTTATCAATATCTTCTCTTTCTCTAGCGTTTTGTTTAAGAACATTCTTTCTAACATACTCTACAGAATAGAATTTACCAATATAATCTCTCATCTCGTTAGCCAATTGTAATCTTTCTCGCATCATTTCAGTATTCTTTAATTCAGCGAAATGGCCATCTTGGATGAAATCATAGTTAATACTATCTCTTACTGAAATCCAATCTTCTTCATTAATAACACCTTTTAATACTAATTGTGTTCTTAATAAATCATTAAATAATTCAGTAAATTTCTTTCTTAATCTTTGTACAAACTTAGTAAATTTAAGTTCATCTCTTGTAATCTCAGAAGCTCTACCTAAATTGAAACCGTTGTTTGCCTCTAAACGACTTGCTGGTACATTTAAAGAACGATATAGTTTACTTCTAAAATATTCAATGTCTGCAATCTCACCTAAGTTTTGACCGCCAGGCAAAGTAGAAATGTCTGTTCCTCGGCCACCTTCTCTACTTGGTAACCAGAAATCTTCCAACATTGACATATAGTTTCTGTCATCTCTAATTTCACCTGTGTTAGCATCATATGTAAGTTTGTTACGGTATCTTGCCATAACATCTCTTAAATATTGTTCTGCTTTAACTTTAGGTAAATTACCTACATCAATTTTGAAAATTCTTCTTTCAGGCGCCCTTGCAATTCTGTAAATAACAGTTGCGTCTTCAATCATTCTTAATTGATTGACTGGCTTAATTGCCTTATGTAAATAAGACAAGACCATATTTTTAGTTTGGTCAATTAAACCTGAAGGACAAAATGCAATTGTATCCGGTGCAATCTTAATACCACCAGATGTTGAATTCATAACACCTTTTTCATTGAACATATAGTATTCAACAAATTCATCTACAACTGATAGACCGTGTGGTGTAGGACCGTCTGGTCTTTTCTTTCTAACCTCTCTAATCTTTTTTATTTTACGAGGGTCGATATATTTTAATTCTGTGATTCCTTTTTTAGGACTATCTCTATCAATAATCTTTTGATAGAAAATACGACCATCAACATACCATCTTCTAAAAATGTCGTGGCCTTTTGTGTTAAACTGCATGAGTCTTAACACTTCGTTAAATTCATCTTCAATCTTTTTTCTAACATCTGGACCGTAAGGTAGATTTTCTACATTTACCTTTACAGCGGCAGTCAGTTCATTAGCCACAATAGCTTCATTGACAATATCTTCGATTGCCATGTCGCACTCGGGGTGTAATGAAATTTCTCTATATCTTCGGATTAAGTCAGCTTCAGTTTTGGCAGTACCTTCCATGTCCAGGTATTGTCCAAAATAGCCACCAGCGGCGACAGTTTGTGTACCGTCATCCGCTGGAGCTGTAGTAAAGCTTTGCTTTGGATCCGACTGCTTTTTCAGCCTAGTGATAGAAAATCCAAATAATTCAGCCATTATATTACCTCTTAATTATATTACGGTAATACTTATCCACTTAAAAATTAAGTGGTTGTATTACTTTCAAAGTATTGATACGCAAATGTTACCGAAAATTCTTCGATAGCAGTCGCTTCATCAAAGTTCAAATCAATAGCAGCAATGTTGATTGGATACAATCCTCTTAAAGTGTAAGATTTAATTGTATTTCCGTTTCTGTCTAAATGGTCGACAAAAGCATCAACTTGATAGTCAACAGGATTAGTTAAACCCTCATTGTCAGTCATGTTGTTGATACCGTTCTGCCATCTTTCAAACGCATTTCTTAGTTTGAAATCTGTGTCATTTAGTACAGTTATAGACCAATCTTCAAATGTTCTATCTCCAGCGATTTTAATTTGTCTGCCACGGAAAGGAACATTAATGTTACCTACTACCATTGCAGGAATTGTAGTCGCTCTACATAAAAAAGCTAAGTCTTCGATTTCACCGCCAACAGCTGCATATCCAGGAAAAGGCATAGTTACCTTAAACTGGTTAGCTCTAGCGCCGCCACCTGCAAGTTTAGCTTTGAAGTCGTTAATGTTTGCCATTTTTTATCTCCTTCTTAACCTGCTACTTCGTCAAACGAAACGCCAGTTCTAGTTGCAACGAATTGTAATGTAATAAAGTTGATACTTCTTGCTGGTTTAATGAAAATCTCAGCAACAAATTCATTTCTATCAATTACTTCGCCTGTGTTGTTAGTTTCATCACACACTACTAAAAAGTCTGTGATACCTCTACGACCTTGTACCTCTCTTAGGAAAGGCTCTACAATGTTTCTAAAGTTCGCTCTTGTAAATTCATCATTGAATTCAAACAATTGGAATTTAGAAGCAGTTGAAATTGCCT
>JGI10211J34971_10002504_pt1 | contig 14948 bp, 18 predicted proteins | sample Etolagsediment_FD_34971 | JGI IMG/M metagenome (IMG submission 34971) | reverse complement strand
AATAACTCAGTTTATTTATTCCCCTTAACTTTAAGTGATGGAAATTATACAATATACGCAACAGCAACAGATAATGAAAGTCAAGAAACAAACTCAAGTAGTATAATAATTTATATTGATAGCATAGCTCCAACAATAAATATATCTTATCCAACAGGAACTATTCCAATTTTATTTAATGGAGATATATTAGATTTAAACACTACAATAAGTGATACTAATCTAGATAGCTGTTGGTATAGTTATAATGGAACTAATACAACAATTCCTAGCTGTGATGATTATAATTTTTCTTATGTAACTGGATTAAATAACATTACTATTTATGCAAATGATACTTTTGGTAATTTGAATAGTAGTTTTATAGATTGGGATTTATTAATAGAGAATTGGGCAGTAAGTTATGATGAAAATAAAACAGAAGGAGAACTAGATACCTTTACACTAAGCACATCATTGGGTGGTGGGAGTACAATTACACAGGCCATCTTTGAACTTAATGGAACTAATTATACAACAAGTATTGGTTTTTCTGGTGGAGAATATTCTATTGGTTCTTCAATCACAGCACCTTTAGTTGATGCAGATACAAATGTTACATTTAGATTTTATATAGTAATTGATGGTGTTACATACTCACCATTATCAAACAACCAAACAATATTAAACTTAAACTTTGGAACTTGTGGAGTTGAAAGTAGTGATGTTCTTTTAACAATGTGGATGTTAGATGAAGTTGCAAGAACAAGTATGCAAGGAGATATTGAAATTAATGCAGATTTAATAAGTAAGACTTCTGGAGAAGTTATTGCATCTCTTAATAATAGTTTTGACAATGTAACAAATGGTTCTATTTGTTTTGATCCAGTTGCATCTTACCCATTATATTATATGGATGCAGAAATAAGATATGATGCAACAGATTATGCAGCAGAGTTCTACTTTATACAAAAAGCAGATTTAACAAACTATCCAGCAAACTTATCTTTATTTGATTTAGAATTAAATAGCTCAACAGAGTTCTTAATTAAATACCAAGATGATAACTTAATAACAGTAGAAGGTGCAGTTATTCAATTATTAAGGAAGTATGTTGGATTAGATATTTATGAAGTTGTTGAGGCACCATTAACTTCTAACATTGGAACAGCAGTTGCACATGTTGATTTAAACACAAACTTGTATAAGGCCATTGTTGTTAAGGATGGAGTTGTATTAGATACTTTCACAAATATTGTATTTGATTGTGAGAATGAATTAAGTGGACAATGTACAGAAAACTTATTTGGTGATGTGGATCCACAAAATTCTGCAGATGTAGAAAGCCTTAATGATTTCATTGTTGCAGTGTCTTCTGTTAATGAAACAATAACTACAACATTTAGTATTCCATCTGGAACTCCATCAACAGTTAACATTGTATTAAAACAAGTTGATAGTTTTGGTGATGAGTATTTATGTAACCAAACAATTATTTCAAGTGCAGGTTCTATTGATTGTTCTTATAATAAAACTATCGGAGATAGTAGAGTTTATTTAACTATTATGAAAGACAATGTTGTTTATATTAACAAAGGTTATTTTATTGAAGAAGATTTAAATCTTGGATTCGCAGGTAATAATTATATAATTGTTTTATTACTGCTTTTAACATTAGTTGGTATGGCATTTGCATCACCAGAATGGATAGTGGTTATTGGAATTGTAGCATTTGTGGTTGCTGGTGGATTGTGGTTGATAAACGGAATGAGTATAGTAATGGGATTAGGTATGCTAATCTTTGTATTGGGTGCAGCAGCAATTATAATTATGAAAATGACAAAACAGGAGGATCAATAAGATGGCACAAGATAATTTAAAAGACTTTGCAGTTCAATGGGTTTTCTTTGGTTTCTTGTTCTTCTGCCTGTTATCTTTTGCAGTTGTATTTGTTGCCAATAATAATGCAGATGCCTTTGGGGATAGTGCAAGTAAGTTTGATACTTCTGCATTACAAGGCAACTTAACAGGCATACCAGCAGAAACAAATACACTACTTAATATATCTGCAGAAAGTAATCCAGAAGTAAGTGATTTAGGAAGTAGAGATTCGGTTGCAACATCTTATGGATTAAAAGGAACTTCAACAGGGTTTGTTAAATCAACACAGATGTTTATGAGTTGGATATTCACAGGGGATGCAGGGAAAGTAATTATATCTGTATTTGTTGGGTTGGTTGGTTTATTAGCATTATACTTTATAACTAAATGGATTAGACAGGGAGTATAAGATGGAACCATTACAAACAGTTGCAAACTTTAGTACAGATACAGGTGCTATGCCATTGGTTAATTCAGTTGTAACAGCAGTACCTGGAATGTGGAGTATCTTACTGTTTTTCTTATGGGTATTCTCAATGGCAGGTTCTTATATGGTAATACTTAAAACAACTGGAAAAAAGAGATTCTGGCATGTTGCAACTGCTATGAGTTTTATTATGTTCTTGTCGTCGCTATTAGTTGTTTCATTGAACTCAACTGCAGTGCAGCACCTTAATCCATATTGGGTTGGTTTCTATATTATGATGGTATTACTATCATGGTTAGGACTATCTAACTACAAATAACTACATTGTAGTAGTTAGCTACATATGCTTATAAAAGAAATAAACATATACTTATTATGGTGAATATAACTTTGAAAGGAGGTTTAAAATAAAATGAGTGCAAAAATCGTTAGTGAATTATCAGATGTAGTATTGAAGAGTTTTATCTATGTATTAATCATAGGTTCTATTGTTGCTACAACTGCTTTCTCATCTATCACACTTGTTAATGTAACTGCATTATCTGCATCTTACGGAACAGCTATAACAACTTTCCTTGGTTTCATGGGAACTATTGCTACTATCGCTGCTATTGTATGGTTAGGATTATGGATTAAGAAACTTTTCGACAAGAAAAGTGGAATCAGTAACATGACAGCATAAGTATGTGATATTTGTAATTCTGGAGAACAGGCAATCTCTTTAACTCAACCTGTATAACCTTGGTACACATCAAGGGGTGGGTGGAAATCCCACAGACTTCTTATAGAAACACTTAAATACTAATTAATATTTAATAAGATATGAGTGATGACAAAAAGAGGATTAAGAGCTTTTCTTTAAAGGAAGTAAATGTTGATAAAGTAGAGAGAATTGCATACAAAAAGAAAAGGTTACAATCTGCTGTAGTTGATGAAATGATTGAGGAGTTTGAAGATGGGACTAAGTGAAGTTGCAGCACCAGCAACAAATCTCTTGAAGGTAAGCCCAGTTTTCTTAAAATATGCTATTTGGCTATTACCATTAGTTGCTATTGTTACTGCAGTGTGTATTGGATTATTAGTTAAGAAATATAACTCAAAGAGATATCAGTGGACACATACTTTAGAAGTTAGAAGAGTTTTAGCAGATGGTGTTACTATAACAGAAGATCCAATAATTCATAAGATGAGAAGATTTGATGTTATGAATGGTGCAGAGGTATTTGAATTGGAAAAAGCATTACTTGGAACTTATCTATTCCCAGAACTAGATAAGTATTCTGGACAAAACAAGTTCTCAATCATATTAGATAATAATAATAGAATCTATACATCAAACAAGATGACATGGGAAAAAGAAAAAGGATCTATTAATGTTTCTGCAAAGCATAGTGAGATTGATTTAGCAAGGAAAAGATTAAAAGAGGATTTCCAAAATATCAATAAGGTTTCTAAAAGAGTTGAGTGGGCAGAAATAGCAAAGTGGGCAGCAATCTTCACTGCATTAGTTGTGTTTATGGTATTGGGTATAGTTGGTTTAACCAAGTGGGGAGAATCTTATGATGCCAGAGCAGATATGGCTAGAGCAGATATTGAGATGAGTGCTAATATACTTAAGTCACAAGAGATAATGGCAGCAACTGTTAATACCCAAAAGTTAGAGATTGCTGTTATGTTAAAAGAACTCTATGGTACAGAGAACTTACAATCTGTAATAAATCAAAATCTTACGGTGAGTTAAATGGGAATCTTTGATTTTTTTAGAGGAATAAAACCATCTAAGGATAAAATAGCTTTATTAAAAAAGCAATTAGAAGAGGGTAGAGTTTTGAGTGTTGATACAGGCAAAGATAATAAACAAATAATGAACGAGGCAGATTATGTTACCCAATAAACTAGATATAAGAAAATTGATTGTTCAATATATATTTGGGATTAGTATTATCTCTTTAGTAATAACATTAATAACAAAGAACTATGGTGCTATGTTACTTTCAATAATTATATTTATATTTAGTGGTGCTTATCTTTTAGTTTCAAAGAAAGAAAAGAGAATCTTTGAAGAAGTACAAAATATGTTTTAACATGGGAAAGAACTTAAATAGATTAAAGAAAATTAGAAATAGCAGCAAGATAGTTGGTGGTATGGTAGATAAGAAAGTTCAAGAGATTGGTAATAGAAAATATAATCCAAACAAACAAAGATATCATGTTAATAAGAAACAATTAAATAATGATTTTGTTGGAGAAGAAGATTTTAAGGAAGATGATTATGATGAAGATGAAAATCTTGATGATTATTATGATGATGATAGGGTTTCAATACAACCTGCACAAAAACCAGAGAGTTTCCATCATTTTATTCTAGAGAATCAATATAAGGATTTAGAAAGAAGTATTAGGGGATTTAAAGATGTGTTTGATAAAAATACTAATCAATGGGAACTTAAAAGGAAAGAAGAGCATTGCTTTACAGATGAAGAGGCAGAAGATATTCTTAGAACTGCACAATCACATTTAGCAACAGATATTAAGTTAGGTAGAATATCTAAAGATACTTTTGGTGATTATATGGATGCTTTATATAAACAATTAACATTAATCTTTGAAAGAATTGCAGAGTATAAATATGGAAGATATGGTAGTTTTGAGAAACAAGGTGCAATGAAATCCCAGAATCTAAAGATATTTTTAGAGTTATGGACTAGAATACAAATGAATTATTCAAGAGCTATTGGTGCAGCAGAAAACATGGCTACACACAATTCTGTTAAAGGACAGGAAAGTTTGCAGAGTGGAGAGAGAGATTTTACAGAGGATAGAGGAAGGTACACATAATGGCAGATGAGGCAGATATAAGGGTTTTTAACCCATCTAAAGAAATATCTAGGGAAATTACATTAGATATATTAATTCGTCACAGAGACGCTATGAAGCAGGCTAGAACTGGCGAGAAGTTGGGATGTGAGAATATTTCTAATAATGATAGAAGGATTAATCAGGTTAGGGCATTAAATTTAATTCTTTCCTCACAAAGAGAGATGATTACAGTTTCTAGACCAGTTATTTATTTTAGATCTACACAAAAATGGAAAAAATCACAAAGGAATATTAAAGAAGAAGAAAAAGTTAAGTTTGAAGAACATGAGAATGATTATAATGATTTAATGGGATATTTAGAGATAGTTAAGGCATGTGAGAAAGATATTTTAGAGGCAGAGAGAACAAAGAGCTTAGATGATGATTTTATTTTAGAAAAACAAGATAGTTTGGGGGAAACAAAGATGGAATTAACAAATAACTTCTTTGATATGCTAGATGAACTAGAATCTTCTTATGAAAAGATTTATTTGCTTATGTTAACTAATAAAATAGTATCTGCTGGAATAGAAGAAGATGAGGAATCCACATACAAAGAAAAAGAGGCAGAGATGATTAAAAGAGTAGAGGATGCTTAATGAGAAACAATTATTTCAAGAAAACCGTCTTTCCACACAGATATTCTAAGATATTTTATGATTACTGGTTAACTTATACTGCTTTGTGGACAGCAATGATTAATAGGTTAAAAAACGAGAAAGATGTTTTAGTTATTGTAACAGGAGACACCGGAACAGGGAAATCTAATTTAGTTGGCAACATTTGTTTTAAGTTTGCAGAACAAATGGACAACTTTGTAATGAATGACGGTTCTAAAATGTTTATACCAGAAGAAGATTTTATTATTGATCCAGATGAGTTTGCAGTTAAAATGATTACTAAAGCAGGTAATGTTCTTTGGATAGATGAAGCTCGTGATGGTGTTTCTCGTCGGAACTGGGCAAGTAATATTAATAAAACAATTATTAGTAGAAAGAACAAGAACAGAAAGTTAAGAAAGATTGTATTTTTATTATTACCTTATGAGGCAGAGATAGACCCACAGATGGCAAAACACGCAACACTTTGGATATGGGTTAAGACTCGTGGAGTTGCAGAAGTTTATTGTAAGAGAAGTGGAGTTAAGGGTGGTAGTGGTTTAAACATCCAATCCATATTAGATAGAGAAACAAAATACTTTAAAGAGAATCCTAAATCAACAGTTGTGTTTCCAACAATCCATCCAGAGTTTATTGGTAGATTAAAGTTTGGTAAGTTAACTGCTAATTTAGATAGAAGGTACAGAGACTTGGTTGAGATGAAAAAAGCAACTGGTGAGTTAAGTGATGAGGAGAAGATTAAGTATGGTATTGAGATAACCAAAGAACCAAAAGAGATAGTTATAGAGGCTATTGAGAAGATTAAGAGTGGTGAGATTAAAGATAAGAAAACATTGTGGGAAAGTTTAGACGAATGTGATTTAGACGACGATAAGAAAAAGAAGTTACTTAACTTTTATTTAGGTTTAGAGAATTGGGGAACTTTTAATAAATTATTTGATAAAAAGAAGTTAAAACAAGTTGAAGTTGATTGGTAATTAAACTTCCATAGTATCTTTTATTGATTCAAATATTCCTTTAACATCAATGTGAACATATCTCATTGTAGTTTCTATTGAAGTATGGCCTAGTAATTTTTGTATATTTCCTATGGGTACTTTCTCTACTTCATACAGATAAGTTGCACGAGAATGCCTTAGAGAGTGTATTTTTATCCGTTTATTGAGTGCTTTTTCGCATTTTTTGAGTATATTGTATCTAAACCAATTATATCTACTTTTAACATACTCAAACTTCCATTTCTCAATATCATAAGCTCTTAACTTAGGATTGAAATCACCACCACCAAAATCAAATATCATTGCACCAGTTGGTATTCTAAACTCATTAAGAACATCTTGTTCTTTGGCAAAATCATATAAATCTTGCATTAGTTTAGATGGAATGTTAACTATTCTTTCCTTACCACCCTTACCTTCTTTTATTACTGTAACTCCATAAGATCCTTTATTACTTAACCAATCCACCCATCTAATATCATTCCAGGACATCTTTATTATTTCAGAGATTCTTAACCCAGCACCCATATTAAATATACATCTTATACATAAATCATAAGGCTTTGGTGCTGCAGCAATCATTAACTTTATTTCACTTGGACTAAATAGTTCTGCTATTTTTGGTTTTTTATATTTCATTCTAGGAATGTTAATAAAGAAGTCAATATTGTTTTCACTACAATATGTATTAATCATAACTAAACATGCCTTATCTTGTGGATTCTTAAATGACCTAAACATAACTCTTAATGTTTCTTTATTTAATACCTTATATTTCTTAAAAATACTTCTTAGATAATTAGTCCTGGTTGCCATGGTACTTGTAGCATATTTGGTTGGCATCCAATTCACTATATCTTTAAGCAAAACATCATCTAATATTAACTCATCCATTAAGTTCTTTCCTTGTTTCTGCTATCAACTTATCTACTGCAGATTTATTTTTTAATAGTTTAAGCCTTTGTTTAACCTTCATAGCTTTGATCTTAATGGCCACTATCTTATATACTTCTTGTTGTTCTGGGTTTAGTTTGCCTAACTTCTTTTGCTTTTTAGCGATTTCTTTTTCATTTTTAGCTAAGTTATCCATGCAAAAACTAAGCAATCAAACTATATAAAGGTTTCTAAAATAGATACCTATGTTAGAATTAGTAACAATGGATTTCAAAATTATCAGATGTAACCACTAATGAAGTATAATATTGGAAAAGGTTTGTTCACTAAGGTTACCAAAGTGAACAGTTGTTAAGAATTGTAATCATTATCCAGTGATAAGTCAATGCCACCATACTGTCCTTTGAGTTCATTCTCTGCTGCAATCACATCTCCCTTCTGGCAGAAGCACCTAGTGTCTTCTTCTTCCCATCCACAGTTAGCAGATATTTCTTCTTGAAGTTCATTGTATTCCATCAGTTTACCGACGAGGATTACTACCATTAATAGAACAGCTATGGCAAAGAATGGGTCAATCCACTTCTTATAAAATTTTATCACATCTTCGTATCTCATATATATTAATTAATAACAAAGTATTTAAAGGTTGTGTTCTTAGTAATATTGTTAGGCTATGATAACACATGCTTAATTGGTTGCAAGTACAAAGGACTTAACCTTCTGCAGATCGTTAAGTTATATAACCCATGTCGCCACCTTTGGCTGATGTTATACAAAAAACTTGTATCGGTGAGGCCTTGTGCCTCACCACTATAATCACAATGGAAAAACAAAATAAACTACATAGAGCAAATGTTTGGATATCTCTTGTTATCTTCTCAATCTTTATGATTGGGTGGACAATAATATCTATTATTGATATCATTTCTACTATTTCCTCGTCGATAGGAATGGCATTAGGAATGTTATTGGCAGATGTATTACTTATATATTACTTAACTTATGTTCCTTGTAGAACTATGTGGAAATATTTAAAGAAGTAGTATAAAACACAATCTTTAAATAGTAGTAATACTTACACTTTGTATGGCTAGAACTATTGGTGGTAGAGTAAGGGGTGGTAGAGTAAGGATATCTAGGAGAGTTACACCAAGTGAGAGTTTTAGAACACAGGTATTACAGAGGAGTAAGTTTTCTCAAAATATAATTCAACAGCAAAGACAAGCAAAGAGAGATGCTGATTTAGTTAATAAATATATAGCAGATATTAATGCTGGTAAGATTTCTAATATAAATCAGATACCCCAAAGACTAAGGGGTGTTATTGGAGTAACTCAAACAGAACTTAATAAGATTAATTCTTATGTTGCAGCGAAGAGAGATGCTGATTTATGGAAGGCTGCATTTGATTTAGCAGATAATGTATTAAGGTCAAGTAATCCAGGTGCTATTTTTGCAATTTCTTTTTCAACAAATCCACATGCAAGAGAGGCATATATTATACAGAAAACAAACCTAAAGGCATACGCAGAAAGGAAGAAATCTATAGAGGCTATTCGAAGAGGAGATATACAGAATGTTTCTATAGTCGGTGGTAGGATAGTTGATTTAGATACAAATAAATTCATTACCCCTTCTGCTGCAACTGCAAAACAATTTTACACAACATTGCAAAAGGAATTGCCAAGTGGTGAAGTATTACTGAAAGATGCAAAGTATAATATAACCGGTATAAAGAGTAAGTTGTTTAGCACAATATTTAAGGGAGGTTCTGGATTGAAGATTTATGATAAAAGAAGGGCTAGTAATCTTGTGGGTTTCTCTGGTTCTGGATTGACAAGAACCCAAATGTCTAATAGAGATGCTTTTATTAAACTTGGGATTGTAAGCGAGACTTCTTCTTTAGAATTATTCCAACTGCAACCAATAAGAACTACTTTTTTTGTTGAGAAGAGAGCAACGCCAACAGAGGTAAAAAGGTTTGATGAGATAATAAATGATAAACTAAACCAATTTAATTTAGAAATTAGAGGAGGAGAAACCCTCGGTGGTAGACTGTTAGATAGAATAAATATATTTAAAGCATTGAGAATTAGTGCGAATAAGACAGAGAGACTATTGGATCAATGGCAAAAAACACCATTGAATCAACCAGCTAAGAAAAAGAGATTGTTGGTTAGTGCATTAGCAGAAAAAAATATATTGACAAGACAACTAAAAAAGATAAGGTTTGTACCAAGTTCATGGACAGGTAAGCAAGGTGCTATGGCAGTTATGTCATTTTCTGCAACACTAGCGAAGGGTGTTGGTTCTATGCCTAAGATTGCCAAAAAGATAAGGGCACTTGAAAAGAAGATACCAGAAATTTCTAAAAAAACAGGATTAATAAGTATTGTGAAAAATAGAAAAGAAATAATATCCTTCTCAAAAGATTTATGGAAGAATAGAAAGGCATTGGTAGCAAGTGGGATAGCTATTACTGCATCTATGGCAACTGCTATTGGTGAGGGAATTAAGCAAGATGTTAAATTATTTAAAGTTAGTCCAGGTAGAAGTATTGGAAAGATAGGTGCAGAAATTTATATGTTTGAAAAGACAGGTGGCAAGGCACTAAGGATAGTTGGAAGAGTACCACTAACCAAGGCAAGACAAATTAATCCATTCATTAAAAAAATTAAAGGCAAGAAATTGGTTATTAAAGCTGCACCAAAAGAGAAATTTCTTGTTAGAGGGAAGGTAAGATTTCTAAAAAAAAGAGTTCAGAAACCATCTATTAAGAGACCAATTAGTTCTGTTGCAGATAAACTAAGGGGTAGGAAACCAGGACAGTTTAAGAAATTTACAAAGAGTGGTGGTTTGGTATTAGAAGAACAAACAGTTAAGAGTGCTGCTTTGGAATATTCTAAACAGTTGAGGAAGTATAGTGGTAAGACAGTAACAGCAGTTAATGCTGCTGCAGATATAAAACCATTACTTGGTGGAAAGATTGGAAGATTGCTTAAATTAAAAAAAGTTATTAGAAAACCATTACTTGGTGGCAAAAGTTATCTTGATGATTATGCATTAATATTAGCAAAAGATAAAAAGGGTGGTGCAGCTATTGTTAAATTATTAAAGAAATTAGATAAAGGTAATCAATTAAGTTTAGATGATGTCGCTAAATTAAATGGATGGCTTAGAAAGAATATTAATCCAAACTTATCTATCCTTGAAAGAAGTCTGTATTTAGCACCAGAAAGTGGATTAAGGTTAAGTAGATTACAGATTAGTCCAGAAAGAAGTGCAACAATTAGAGATATTCTTACAGGGAACTTTAAGTTCAGAGGTGCAAAGCCAGGGGTTTTAGTTTTTGAGAATTTAAAGATAGCAAAAGTTCCAAAAGAGATATTAAGAATAGGAGATAAGATAGCGAAGAAGGGTGTTAATTACAAGGGTTTTGAAAGAGATTGGGCTAGGGTAACAAGATGGAGTAATAAGATTGGTGCTAAAGCAAAAGCGTATCCTGGTGGTAGTCCAATATATGGAGGTGGTATTGAGTTAGAAGTTACAATTCCTCCAGGAGAATATATTAAAAAAGTTAAGAAGTTAACTAAGTTTTTATATACAGATAAAAAAGTACCTGGAAGCAAAGTAATTCCAGTTTATGCTGCAGAGATATATAGGCCGAGCAAGGCATTGGTAAAGAAGATTAAGTTGGCAAAGTTAGGGAAGTTGTCTAAGAAAGAATTAGCAAAAGTTGAGAGGATTCTTTCTAAGCAGGTTAAGAAGAAAGTTAAGTTAGAAACACCAGAACTATTAAAATCTAAAAGATATATTAGAGCAACTAGAGCTGCAGCAAGAAGAGCAGATACTTCAATACCAGTCCTAAGACTAGACAGAGGTGCATTAAAGGTTTCTGCATTTATGGTTACAAAGGGTAGAGTGAAAAGTGTTAGGGCACGAAAGGTTAAAAGAAAGACAGTTAAAAGAAAGACGGCAAGAAGACCAAAGAAAGTCACTAGACCAAAGAGAAAGACAACCACTAAAAGAACAAAGAGTATTACGAGGAAAGTATCTAAAAGAGCAACTGTAAGGAAAAAGGTAACTAGACCTAGTCCAAGGGCAAAACCTAAGCCAAGAGCAAGACCAAGAGCAAAGAGAAAGACACCAAAAAGAACCCCACCTAGAACCCCACCTAGGAGACCACCTAGGAGACCACCTGTTAAGAAGCCACCTGTTAGACCAACTGCAAGAGATAACAAGTTTGGTAAGAGAAGATTGAAAAAGAAAGTGCCAGTATTTTATATTAAAGTTAGAAGAAAGGGAAAGATAGTTAATCTAAATCAAAGACCTTTAACATTATCAGATGCTAAAGATTATCTTGCATATAACCTAGATCATAATACAATTAGATCTGGATGGTTTGAACCACTATCACCAACAAGATTGGTAGTAAGATTACCTAAAGCAATACAGGGTTACTTCGGAAGAAACAAGAGGAAGTTAAGACCTTATAAGGTTAGAGTTGGCAAGAAGAAGGCAATAAGGAATGGTTATATTGAAAGGACAAAGTATATATTGGATAAGAGGGGAGAAAGAAAACAACTTAGAACAGCAAAGAGAAGAAAACCAACTAAGAAGAAAAAGGTAATCAAAAGAAAACCTGTTAAGAGAAGGAAGGTTGTTAAGAGAAAAGTAGTTAAAAGAAAAAGGGTTAGGAAACCTATGAAGAGGAAAATAGTTAGGAGGAAGAAAAAGAGATGAAGAAACTTTTTTTGTTTCTATTTCTTGGTGTGTTTTTAATTAGCTTTGCTTGTGCTGATTCTATTGGTGATGGATATAAGGTTGATGAAGAAATGCAGATAACCAATTATTGTCAAGCAGGTACTTGTACTTATATGAATCTATCTAGTATTGAATATCCAAATGGAACTATATCTTATCTTAACGAAGCCATGACACAGAATGGACAGACCTTTAATTATTCTTTTATCCCAGATAAAGTTGGTACTTATTCTTTTGTAACATGTGGGGATTCTACTATTGCTGTTTGTGATAAAGATACATTCACCGTAACTTACAACGGAGAATCAAACCAGGATGTTGCAATCTATATAATGCTACTTGTCTTTATGTCCTTCTTAATCTTTGGTTATTATAGGTTAAGTCATAATATAAACTTTGATAAATGGTATGGTAATATACTAAGAAAATATGAGGATAAGAATTATATTAAATCTAACTTCTCTTTTGTGCTTTATAGTTTAGCGAAAAGTTCTTTTATGATATATTACTTATTGGTTTTTGTAGTCATTATGTTGTTATCTGATATTATATTTATGTTTAATGTAATCTCTCTTATTCCTATTATAGAAAAGGTTGTTATGCTTTATTCTCTTGGGGTTATTGCAGTGGCATTCTTATTCATAGGGAAAGGACAAGAGTTTATTATGACATTATTGGATGATATCAAAAATGCTAAGTGGGGTATAAACCAATGAGCAATAGTACATCCGTAAGATTAGGTGTTGATTACTTTGATTTTGATAAGAATCTAATGAAGAATATTATTAAAGCTGGTGGAGAAGATACAAGTCAAGTAGAGAGAGCAACATTATTGGTTAAGTATTTTAAGACCGAAAATAATATATACTTAGACCTTATAGATTTTATTATTAAAGAACAGGGTGTAAAAAAATGTTAGAAGATTTAGAAAACAGTAAGAGATATGGAAGTATGGTTTTTATAGCAACTGCTCTAATCTTCATGGCTATATCTGGTATATTCTTTGGCCTTGTATATTTCACAATGGAAACAACTCACACTGCATTACAGGGTGCTAATTGTACAATAGATAATAATGCTTTGGTTAGTAGTTGTGACGATCTATTTAGTTATTCATTCTATCCTTTCCTGGCATTAAGAAGTTTGTTAGTGTGGTTTAGTTACTTCTTTATATTTGGATTAGTAATATCAATGTTAGTTATTGGATATAAAAGTGGAAGTTCTCCAGTTCTTATGGGGGTTAATGTAATCTTCACAATACTATTCACATATGGTGCTATTGAAATATCTAACATCTATAGATTGATGTTGGCTAATCCATTGTTCAATTCAATGATGATTCCATTTGTTGTTTATAATAAAATAATGATATACTTTCCATGGTTCACCTTTATGGTTTGTTTAGCTGCATTGGGATTAGGAATAGTCAATTTTCAAAAAGCAGATGTTAATCAAGATCCAAACATAGATAATTATTAATATGAATAAAAAAAAACCAATGAGAATATTTGGATTAGTTTTCTTAATGGTAATTGTAACAACACTTGTTTCTGCACAGGGATTGAAAGTAGGGTTTGGTACTCCTGGTGTTAATTATTCAATAAATACTAATTCTTCTGAATATTGGGTTACAAATCTGGGTGCATTAGATAATGCTAATGCCACACAATTCTCAAANAATGGTGGNACATTAAATATACTTGAGTCTTGGGCTAGCTCAGTATGGTGTAGATTAACTGGATGTACAATTAATGGAGATTTAAATGTTGCAGGAGATGTTGGAATAGGAACTGATAGTCCTGATGAGTTATTACATATTGTTGAAAGTGATTCTGGTAAAGATGCTGGAATGATTTTTGAACATGATACTGATGTTGCTGTTAGAGGTTCTGCGATTTTTTCTATGAGGTCTAAAACAGGAGATTCTAGAATAAATTTGTTTTCTTATGGTGGTGCTCAAAGAAATTATATTCAATCAGGTAATTATGATTTTAGTGATAATGCTGAGTTAAGAATTACTGGTGCTAATGGTACTCAAGGAAATATAATGAAAGTGTATATGGATGATACTGAGTTTAAAGGTGATGTTTTTTTAGATGGTGATAATCAGAAAATTTATTTTGGAACTGCTGATGATGCTTCTATTTATTATGATGGGACAGATATGGTTATAAATCCAAATGCAGTAGGAAGTGGAAGCTTAGTTGTTAGTGGAGATTTAAATGTTACAGGAGATATAAGTGCTAATGGACAACCTGGTGGTATTTATGTTGTAAGAGCAGGAGTTAGTGGTTATGATTTTATTGAAACAGATATGGTATTAAATGGAACTTGGAATAAAATTAATGTAAGTTCAATAGTACCTGAGGGGGCTAAAGCAGTATATGTTAGAATGATTTATGCTAGTGATGTAGGAAATACTTTTGCTTTAACATCAGATTATGGTGGATTATCTAATGGTGTATTTGCACCTGTAACAGCAGGAGGAAACAATAGGTTTCAAGGAGTTGTACCTATTGGAGAAGA
>JGI10211J34971_10002502_pt1 | contig 14962 bp, 10 predicted proteins | sample Etolagsediment_FD_34971 | JGI IMG/M metagenome (IMG submission 34971) | reverse complement strand
TTTAACTATTGCATCCATATAATCTTCCATAGGTGGATATTCTTTAGCTCTAAGCATACTGTATTTACTACCTATAAACTCATTCACTCTATCAGTTACATCAGTAGCTACATAAGGTCTAACCATTTCAGTAACTTCTGGAATTAATCTAGTTATATGCTCAGAATTATTTATACAAACTTCATTATCTAATGCTAAACTACATTCATCACATACATAACTAGCTTCACTAACTACTCTAGTTTCATTTAGCCACTCATTGAATGTTACGTAGTTTTCATCTTCGGAGTAATCTACCCAATAAGCTATTTCATAACTAGCCTCACCGAAATCTATTTCACTTATCCATAGGTCTTTAGTAATGTCTCTATCGTCTCTTTTACCCATATCTTCTATGTGTGCTTTAAGTCCTTCCAAATCATCTATACCACCTACACTCTTTGAGTAGAACTCTGTATGTGTAGGGAACAGCAATTCGTACTCAGCTTGTTTAGCTTCATCCCATTCTGCTTTATCTTGTTTACTGAACATCTCAGAAGCTAATCTCTTAGCTATCTGAATTGCACCTCTGTCTATGTTTAATTGTATATCTTCTTGCAAACTCATTTTTATATCCTTACCGAGCTAGGTTTTAATAACACTTTTGTTTGTATACTATTAGCCCCACTATCTGTAGTAGCCCCACTTGTTAGTTGTTTGAATGTAGCTGTATCATTGTAGCTAGCAGGGCAGCTCCAAGTGTTTGTATCTGATACTGTAATTGTGCCAGACTCTGCAACATATAATAACTTGCTTGTAGTTTCCTCATATGTAGTACCTATAACTAAACCCGTTGTAACTCCGTCCACAAATGTAGATGTCCCGTCCCATCCCGAACTTACCTCTTGTGTAAACACTTGAGTAGCTTCACTTGTTTGTGTTACTAAACCTTTGACTCCTACTATTGAAGCAGCGTCTAGGGCTAGCGTTGAGTGGGTAGGTGTAGGACAAGCAATAACCCTATCAAGTATTGCGTATGCAGTACCTCCATAATAAAGAATATTTCCAGTAAGTGCCATAGATTCAAACACAGAGGCTAAGAAACCACCTTCACGGGTGATTGTTATTTGCCATCCTTGTTTTGAGCCATAGGCAAGTGTTATTTTATCTCCAAGTGATACATCGCCATCATAATACAGTGGATACTCATCATAAGTTAATACCACATCCTCAACCACCTTACTCTCAACACTACTTCCAGTCGCTACCTTACCAGTACCAGCATAAGTTAATCCATTGTAAGCATATACTGAGTGATGATTAGAAGCTATTAAATCTCTATCTACATACTCGATTGGACGTGGTGTAGTGATTGGGATTGCTGATTGGTTTGAGACGATTGACGTAGCTAATGCAAAATGACCTACGGGGTCATAGCCTGAAGTATAGTCAATATCATTAGCGATTTGGTCAAGAACTCCGTACTTAGAGTCAGCGACTTTCTCTGCGTACGTGTCACCACCATTATTAGAGACAATGTGAGATAATCTATCAACTACCTTCTTACTTAGTTTATAAGCTTTCCCGCTCCCGTCTGGTATTAAACTTGTTGCCATTACGCTACCCTCTCTTCTAATTTATTCAGTATCCATTCTTCATATTGGTCTAATGTGTTGTTTCCGTAACCATAACTTACGTGAAAGTCTTTATGGCATTCTTCGCACAGTATTGCACAATTCATTATGTCATACCCTTTATTCCTATTCTTATCAAAGCTGTCCATGTGATGTCCTATAAGACTGTCTTTTGTACCACATGAACTACACTCACAGCCTTTAAGCTCCATTGCTTCAGTCCTCCATTTCTGCATTTGACTACCGCTTCTTGTAGCTATCATATCTCTATCTTCATACCACTTATAGTGATTTTCTCCGCCTCTTAACTTATCTGAGCATTCTCTACATCTTGTATACTCTTTTTTGGCTACTTGTTTGCCGCAATCCACACAAGGTCTTACTTTATAATTTGGCGACTTATCTCCACTTAGTAGGTTTTTACTTGCGCATTTTTTACAATAGTGTGTAGTAGAAGTTAAATCTATACTACCTATCCTTACTTCTCTTTCATCACCACAATCATCACATCTTCTTACTACTTTTTTCGTGCTCTTTTTACTAAAGTATTGGAGTGGAACATCAAACATTTCTTTATAGGTGTAATGGAGTCCAGCTGACTTTATCAGCTTAGCTGTACTCTTATTACCTTCTACTTTTATATGTGTTGTTAATATCATACTATTCTCCTACCAAGAGGGCATCCATAAAGCCTATGCCACGCCCTGAAGCCAGTACTGATTTCATACTAGACGGATAATTTGCTGGGTCGCCAATTATTGAAGTATGTGTATGTGTTCCCATTGTTGCTAGGTATGGGGATTTAGTTATTATAATAATAGTCTGCCAAATCAGTCTAGTATATGGAATAGATACATCAGTTCTATAACCAGAACCCTCAATATAATAAGGTTCTGTGGCTATTTCTCTTACCTCAAAACTTCCATCAAGTTGCTGAAATAGAATCTTGCTTCCTGTGAGAGCACTTGTTATGTCTATGTCAACAAGAACAGCAGTAGCAGACGATGTATCTGAATACAACTGTAGCCCACTATACAGCTCCACCCCATTTTCAATATAGCCATCAACAAGATTTCTCTTCACTTCCTCTTGATGTTTGTATGTAGGTGTTTTGCTGTTCGGAATTGCGTACGTTATTAATCCATTTTGCCCATCAATAGAACATATATTCTCTACTTTTCCGTCTGGTCTTCCAGACACCGTGCTTGTACTTCTACCCATTATGCTACCCTCTCTTTACCGTGATTTTCGTGAAACCCATAGAGGACTTCTGCATTTTTTCTAGCATTTACTGCGTCACTGAACTCTGTGTGGTACCCTAAATTTATTGTCTTATAGTCAACAGTTATCTTAGCTTCCCATTTATTTACTAGCTTATGCCAAACCACCCCAGTACATCCACTAGTGTTATTTTTACTTAAAGATGCATTTTGAGTATTCCCTTGTCTTGTGATTTCTCTTAGGTTTTCCCATCTGTTGTCATCTCTTATATGGTTAATGTGGTCTATGTCTGACTCTGGAAACTCTCCAGTCATATACAGCCAAGCTAATCTATGGGCTTGATACTGTTTACCATCAATCTTGATTGATATGTACCCAGCACCGCTTTTTGACCCAGCTACAGTACCTTTTTTTCGATTGTTCATTCTTTCATTTCTAATAAACAATCCACTATCTGGATTGTAAGTGTATTTCTCTTTTAGTCTAGAAGCAGTCATACAATCCTCCTACTACATCAGTTGTTTCATACCAAAATTTATTATCACTGAATTTTCTGCTCCCCAGTGGATTTATCCAGCTGTGGTATGCACCTGAATTTAGGTATGTTTTTAGACCTACTAGTATATATTCATTTGTACCATCAGTATACACTCTATCTTTCAGTTGTGAGTAACCAAGTTCTGACATAATATCAGCTTCATAAGTCTCAACCGATTCTTCTCCATACATATTCACTAATGGCTTAACAGTATTCAGTATAGCACCAGCACTTGTTTTCTCAATAAGTAATGCTACTTGTTTTGTAACGTATGGTATAGCTTTAAACTTAGTAGCATCACTTAGTAATGCACCTGCTGTTGTGTCTTGTAGTGCTATGTAGCTTTGGTCTTTTAGTTTTACTGAGATGTTGTCATAAATAGTATATGAAGTTGTAGTACTACTTCCATCAGGGTCTCCACCATATAGACCTATATAAGAACCATTAGAAATAAAGTTAAAGCTGTACACACCATTTGAAGTTAAGTTTAATTTATTATTTCCAGCAACTACCTTAGCCCCTCCAGTTCCAATATCAGCAACTTCTATTGTCATTATATATTCTAAACCTGATATTGTTCCGATATTCACATTGTCTAATCTTGCTGTTGCATACTTTGAAGAACCATCATTTTGAACTTTTAACCTATTTGTGTCAATAGTAATAGTAGCACTATTTGGATACCAATTCCCAATAGTTGTATCAAATGTAGCACTATCACCAGTCACCAACTCATTCCCAGCTACAACAATATCACCTTTACTATGATTTACTTGTGTAGTCAATCCATTTGCTTTATCATCTAGTAACTCATCTGTTGCTAATGGGTCGAATGGTGCTTTAGGTAGTGCGAATTGTGGGAGTTCTTTTACTGAGATATTTGAAAAGTATGCTATATTACTTGATGATAGCGACATTAATGATACAGATGTGCTATTTGTGAGAGCTATAAATAAAAAACTGTTTTCACCCTTTATTGTAACTGATGCTATATCTTCCGCCTGTATTGAAGTTCCTATTCTTACATCTATAGTGCCCAATGAATCAGCATAATAAGAAACCTCATATACACTACCTATCTTTGTAGCAAATGTTTGTCCAGCACCAGTCACTGAATCAGAACTATCAGATACTTTCAACATTCTGTTTTCTACACTTATAACTCCTGCAGAAAGAGGAGTCCACCCAGTAGTCCCATTACTAAAGTCGCCATTAAATACCTTCTCCTCGCCCAATCTCTCATAAACCCCATCGGTAAATCTTACAGGATAACCTTTCTTATCTACCAATACATCAGCTACATCTACTTCTGCAAACATATCTTGTGGTCTTATCTCATTTACACCATCTGTAGGGATTAAGCCGTGTTGAGCGAATTGTGAGTCACTTAATCTATCTACTTTGCTATCAACAGCATCTTTTGTATATGTAGTCTCCCCACCACTAGTTAGTAAATCTAACTGTGACTGAAAAGCATCAGTTTTAACATCCGCTGAAGTTGCTGTAGCTAATGCACTATTTGTTGTNATAGTTATGTTAGCTATTTTACNATCTACAGTTGTCTCGTAGCTNTCTTGCTGAGTTTGCATCTCATCTGAANCCCCTTGCGATACACCTTCAATGTAATCCGCAACGTCATCCATTATCTCATTAATCTTAGTATGAGTATCACGGATGGGAGTAGTACCATCTATTGTCGTGTCTGTTGTAAATTCAGGTGCTATATATGCCATATTTATTCCTTTGTGTAATTATATCAAATTTTCTAACTTAGATTGACTAACTTCCATTCTACGCCGTTGTGAAACCATAATTGACCATTAGCATCTACATTAAACATACCAGCTCTTTCAGCAGCTGTAGTTTTACTACCATTCCATGTAGGTCTATTTGAAGTTGAATAAGTAGTTGTAGTATCCGTTGTTTTAGCTAACTTTAGAGGTACAGATTGTGTAGAAGTGTTTAACCCTCTCGTATCTGTACCAATCATCCCAACAAAAACACTACCTCTACTAAGCCCACCAGTTGAGTACCCAACAGCACCAATAGAGTTATCATTTGTAGTCCAACCATATATCCCATAAGAGGCTTCCGTTTCAACATTACCGAGTACACCTACGTTATTAGTATCCCCACCAACCGCTGCTAATGATTCTTGAATATAGATATAAACGCCGTATGATGTGTCAACGTTTTTCATGTTACATTGAATACCATAAGTATCAGTTGCTGTAGATGGTGGTGGATATGATGTTGTTGTCATATCTAAATTTATACCAATATTTTGAGACTTAGCATCTATATCAATGTCCACCCCAGTACCTGACCAGGATTGGTCTATTTTTAATGCAGTTCCAGCACTATTCGTAAGTTTCAACGCATTATCAGCACCACCAAAGTCTCCAGTTAGAGAGCCACCAGTGTATGTTTTTACACCAGCACTATTCATAACAACACCATCCGTAGTTGGATTTGTACCAACTTGTATAACCGCACTCTCTTTAACTTCATACGTTACATTTGTAATAGTACCTGCTGAGAAAGTAGGGCTTGAACCATCAGTAGGTATATTGAAAGTAGTTTTAGCTAATGTATCAGAATAGCCTCTTAATCCAGCACTATCCATAACAACATAATTGTTACCATTATCAACTCTCACTTCTCCACTAGACTTTAGTGAAACATTGCCACCAGTTAATGCAGTTGCACCTAGAGTCCAACCACCTATAGCTCCTTCAGTTGCTGTTATTTTACCTTCAATCTTTAAATTAGCCTCTCCACCAATAGCTTCAGGGTTCCAGTCTAAAGAGTGACCACTATTACCACCTAATAGTGAGAACTGACCACCACTACTCAATGAGCTTGTCCAAGATGTACCATTCCAAAAACCAATACTATTTGCGTTCATATACAGACCAGCAGTAGTAGGTAGTTCAGTACTAGTTGAGTACATATTATTTGTGACAACTATCTCTCCTTGAACTGTTAACTTACCATTCGCTGAGTCCCAAGTTAAACCATCAGTACCACTTTGACCAGTTAAATAAAAGTTACCATTGCTCCCAATATACGTTTTAAGTGAGCCAATGGTTGTACCAGTTGCATATCCGAGCCAATTAGCTGTCAAGTTCAATCCAGCCGATATATCATCACTTAGTCTATCAGGCACTCCTGTAAGATTAGCTGTCCAACTAGCACCTACTGTGGCACCATCATCATAAGATAAGCCTAGTGTGGATTTATCTATAGTTTTACTGACTATTTCTGTTGTACCATTTTTTAAAGCCAAGATATTGCTTGTAAAATCTAAATCTAAATTTGTGTTCTTTATATTATCTAAACTAGTTTCTCCAACACTTGATGGATGCAATGTAGTACTTACATCATCTGTTGTAAGTTTATAACCAGTCTCTGCATTACTTTGAACTGTGCTTGATGCAACGTTATTTACCTTGTCTGTATCACTTGCATTACCACCTTTAGATGATGAAGTAGCATAATTAAATGTAACATCAGAAGAAGATGCTTGTGACTTTGTGGCTAATGCACCTTGATTAGCTATAGAAGCTGCTGTGTTTGTAGATGTCTTATCCGCTATTAAATCCCAGTGTGATGTGTTTGTAGTAACATTCTTAGCTTTTGCTGTATTTGCTTGATATACAACATCATCCTCCACCCATAAGTCTCCAACATCATACGCTTCCCCATAGAGAGGTTCAGCTTTAAATATCCTTAGCATATTATCATTCAAAGCATCTTCATTATCTTGTGCTAAGTTATAAGCCGCTTGAGCAACTGTATCGGTAGGTATTGACAACCAACTATAAACAGTTCCATTCTTAATAAATCTCCAAGTGTCTCCATCAACTGTATTAGTAAACGTATCCCCTATATGTGTATCTCTTTCAGCATCATCAGCCCATGTGCTATACGGAGCATTTAGCAGTGTTGGGTCGTATGTTTCATAGTAATAATCTATAGTATTTGCATCTATAACAGCTTGGTTAATCTCACTATCAACTTGAGCTTTTGTATAGACATCCGAACCAGAACCGACAACTATCTTCCCTTGAACTGTTAAGGCACTACCACTCCATTCTATAAAGTTACCACCATCTCCATAAAACTTAAAGCTACCATCAGCTTTAATATAAGATACAGTTGTACCAGTATTGTCAACATAACCTACTTGTTCATTTGTTACAATCACTGATGGTTGTGATACTACATTAGATGTTGGTAAATCTATTGTAGGTATATATTTAATTGAAGTATTAGCTATCGGATTATTGAAGTCTCCAACAGCGTATAGTCCAGTTAATCGCTCTACACTACACGTATAGATAGACTCTCCATCTAACCATAAATCTCCTAGACTATATGGAGTAAATGGTTCTTTGTTAAATATCCTAACATTATTGTCTTCAGCTATCGCAGTGGCATTAACTTGTCCAAGTAGCTTTTGGATTAAGCTAACTTCCCCAGCATGACATAAAGTCCACGTGCCACCTAATTCAGGATTATAATAAAAGAAAGCATACTCATTAACATCAGCATTAAAGTTCTCAAAACTCATAGTATCTAATTCAATTGAGTTATAAGTTAAAAAGTCTACTGTTAAATTACCTACCTTAACCTTCCATAAGTCATAAGCTTCAGCACTACTAACATCAGCACCTATACCAAAGAATATAGTTAAATCCCCATCAAGAAATGCCTGTTCAATTAAAGCAGTGTCTCTAAGCACCCATCTATCTGATGGCTCTCTCAATGTAGCATCTATTGTTACTGGTTCACTATGTATACCTGATGTATCTACCGCACGGACTGTAGCTTTATAAGTCCCAACATATAAGTGATTTACCACATAACTATTAGTGAGTGACGTATTAACTTGCCCATTTATTTCTATTACGTAAAATGCTATGTCTATCTCAGGACTTTTGTTCCAACTTAATATTAAAGCTCCATTAGAACTATGGGATGTTAACCCTGTAACTGGTTCTGGTACAGCCATTTTACCCATTATATGATACCGAATAGGAGTATCCACACCAGTTGAACCTTCGGCAGATACATATACGTTATATGGGATTCCACCATTTGGTATAGGCTCATCATAATCAAAAGTATAAGATGTAGACTCAATACCTGTAAATTTCATAGCACTACCAAGTGTTCTCCAAAAAGGGTCTAATTGTACAGTGTACTTAGTTTGTGACTTAGCAGAACTATTCCAATTCACAGTAACTCTAGTTACTACAGTTCCATCCTGTAACTTAACTAATGACTCACTAACAGTTATCCCAAATACACTCACATCTTCTTTTACTTTTGGACTTACTATATTGATTAAATCATTATCATAGTCAAAGTCTAAAATAGATTCATTATACTCAATCGCAGTTATGCTTCTTGTTTGCTCACTATCTCTTGAAATATCAATAATTCTAGCCTCAATAATATCATCTGAACCACTTGTAACTTCACCTATCGAGAATATATCTCCAACACCATTAGCTACACCCAGATTGACTATGTTAGTAGTTTTGTCTACTGATGTTGATATTGTAGCTGTTCCTATAATATCAGTACCACTTCTTCTAACTCTAACTTTGTAGAGTTTACCTGCAAGTAGTGTTACCTCTTGACTAAGCACAGAGTTACCCCCATCAATAGCTTCTACTCTACCACCAACTCCCCACTCAGGTATAGAGTTACTAATAGCAACCACATCTCCAACTGTACACGCTATAGCATCAATACTCGCTTTAAAATTCATTGTGCGTTTAATATACTTATTTTGAGCAAGTAAATACCTACCATGAGTTATAGCCTGTAACTGTGTAGTAGCTCCGATTAGTTGCATTGTTGTCTTATTAGGTGCTAATCCACCACTTTCAACTACAGTATCAATAATATTTACTTGGTTCATTTCCCCATTAAGTGCATTATCTGCATATTGAATCTCTATTTCACTAGCCATATCTTCAACACCTAAGTAGGCTATTGAGAAACTATCATCAAGTATATTAGCATCATTGAATAGCTGGGTGACTTGTGTTGGTTTATCTACAACAGGGCTATATTTTGTCCCTCGTATAACCATTTGACCACGACCAACTTTAGCAACCTTTTGCATTGAATCCCATAGGTTAGATTGAGTATCTAACACACCATTGAACTTCAACATATTTGTATCAAAGTAGGTGTCGTCATACATCAGTATTAATAAATCGTCTACAATTACACTTGTCTTTAATGTAGTTGCATCAGGAGCATACATCTTAAACGTTATTCTAAAATCCTTTTGCTTTGATGTGGAGTTATATACATAATCAAATGTGTGAATATCATTTTTTGTAAATGTACCTGAAAAACTACCATTAGCTAGTGAGATAGTAAATGCGATGTTCTCAAAAATATCCATTGAAGTAATATTTGAAGGTAGAGCATCAGCTTTTAGTATAAGATAAACATACAGATGGTCAGGTACATTATTATTATCGGCTGGTAGTTTAGATGCTGCTACACTTGTCGCATGATTAGTATTCCAAGATAATGTCTTAATTGGTTCCATATCACTAAAACAAAACTTACCCCACTCATTAAAAGCATTTGTATCTATATTTGCAACATCAATACCAGCACCATAATGTCTGTTTGTAAGCATATCTAACACCGCATTTGAAGGGTTGCTAGTTTCTTTCACTACTCCATTTATAGTGATTGGCTTTCTTGAGACTTTGAATTTAAAATTAGGTTCTCCAGATAANTTATCTGTNGCTTTTATTCTAATACCAACCATAGCAATACCNCCATAGTTAATATCTTCTGTATTTACTTCAGATACGTAACTAAGATACATGTCATTGAATAGTCTTGAGTTAATCGGAAGGNTATCCNCAGTTATTCTAGTNACCCTTATCTTGTATTTACCAGCCGNCAATACATCAGTTGTATAAGACTTCTTATANGCTTGNGTGCTNGATGCNGTGACACTAAGTGTATTTATTTCCTCAATGTACGTTTCTGTAGTTACCTTATATAAAGTATACGCATTCCCATCTAATATGTGTTTCTTAAAGTTAAGATTAGTGTATAACTGAAGAGTATTAGGGTCAACATCCCAAGCATCAATAAAATCAGCATCAGTATCATAAATAATAGGTGTCGGTGCAATACAATCGAAAAAACATAAAGACCAAGGTATAAGCTTCCATACATAACCTGTCTCTTTAGCCTCATCAGATACACCATAAAAGTCTTGCCAGTCATCAGTACCATCAAGAGCATAAGCAATTTTAAATTGCACTGATGCTGGACCGTTAGTACCAGCATCAGTAATTGCCCTTAGACCTTGAGCAAAGTTAATAACAACTTCAAGTTTATCAATATTTGAACTCTCTGTAAGTTGTTCAACTGGATTATCTTGTGTTACTTTTACTGGGATAGACGTTAATACGCTAGTGTCTCCAAAACCATCCATTACTGTTTGGTCAAATGCACCATTTCTAAAGTCAAGATATGCTGTCTTTACAGATACATCGTCTATAATTTGTGTTGAGTAATTAAGAAAAGGACTATTATTTATTAAGATGTCTGTTTCATCTATTGCATAAATTTCCCCATGACATAAAGCAACTTGTACATTAAGCCACTCATCTGTGCCGTCATAGGTAATATATTTATTGATTATAGTTCCACCAACCCAAGCTGTACCATATAAAACTGGTATTGGACTATTAGGTTGTTGTGAAGTTTGTAAACCACTCCATGAGTAAGTAGGGCTTTCTTGAGTACCAGAACCACCTAAAGCTGGTAAGTTTGGCATATCAGGCTTAAATGCTGATTGGATAAGCATTGAGCCACCAATCATTACAGCGGCAGTAGCTCCCATAATCATAGCTCCACTTAATCCACCTATAGCCATAGCTGTACCCATCCCCATAGCCGTACCAGCCATACCCATCATAGCACCNACAGCATACGGAGCAACTACAANTAGTGCTATCATAGCAATAGTAGCTAAAATATTCTTACTACCACCGCCACCACCAGCNACATACGGACTTATNATTATGGTTGAGTTACAAGGTACTATCTCATCCCACTCATACACTATTACACCATTTAGTGATACAACAGCATCAATATCTGCATCTAAGTCTATATACTCACGTAAAGGTCTACCATCTAGTGTAACACTTCTTTTCATGTCTTTTAGAGGGTCAAACGGATTAACTATCTCATTTACACATACTGTACCAAATCTTACTAATTTATTTTCCGATGTATTCATAATATCCAACTATCCTTTTCTCCCAAACTGGGCTATTGATTGATTCTAATGTGACTCTAGTGTCTTTAAGTATATGTAAAAACTTAGTGTCACTTATCATATAACCTATATGTTGTATTTTACCCATAATTTTGAATACAATCAATGAGTTCTTCTTTGCAACGACTTGTTTGTACTTAGATTTATTGTTCATATTTGAATCAAATACACTATTTACAAAGTCAAGTGGTACATTGTCATAGTTTATATTTCCAACATTTACATTATTGTCTTTACCAATTAACTGACATAAACCAATACAGTCTAAGCCTTCAGTATCTGAGCCTCTATACTTGTATGGTATATTTAAATACTTAACGTATTGCACTTGATGGTATCCCTTGGAAAGCTAAAAATGGTAAACCAATGTTAGTACCATTTGAATTAACCCTACCTGTAGGGAACTTCTCTTTACATGCAGTTAGTGTTTTAGAGCAAGTTGTATCAGCACCAATGTAAGTACAAGCTTCTCCATCTTTGAACGTTCTTTGACAAAAGTTACTTGCGTATTTCTGTCTTGGGAATTGTTTCATCATTGGATTGTTTACACCACATGAAAAATTAGCCCACATCCTATCGCAACTAACATTTAGTGACTTAGCATTAAACTCAATCTCTGGAGCATCGTTAGGTCTAAGGCTTGAAACAACACTTATCTTAACATCCCAACCACTACCGAAATTAGCTGACTTTAATGAGTCATCATCGTAATAGTATATATCTTCTTCTATCTTCTTTTGAATAACTCTGTCTATATTTGATACTTGTAATGTAAATGATGGTAATGAACCACTACTTGTTTCAGTTACATCAGTTAACTCAAACGGGAACGCTTGATATAGCTGACCATTTATTGTTACATCTTCATTATTGTTAACTAAATATAAATACGGAGTTGATGTGTCACTAGGGCGAGTTAATGTAACTAATACTAACCAAGCACCAGTTGATTCAATTTTGTTCTTTTCTTCTATAAGGTTATCTGTTAATAATATTGGCATTTTAAACTTCCATTAATTTAAATGATTTAACGTCATAATGATTTGGAAATGTAGCTGTTTTTGTACCCGATATTGGAGTCATAAATCTAACTGTATATAATGATGAATCATTCACATCATCAGGATCGTACAGTGGGTTTATCCATTGAAAACTTACAACTGTACCCATAGTATCATAATACTCTTTTAATAATAGAAAGTCAGCATCTTTTAACTTTGTAGGTTGCACGGTAAACTCACGTCTGGTTTTTGTAAACCTTCGTCTTGCAATCACTTTCCCATCTTGAGGACTTGATTTTATCTCATTACTTTCATAATCGGTTAATATACTCTTATATGTTATTGTTGGGAAAGCCATATTTTTATCCTATTGAACTTTTTAATGCGTTTCTAAAACCTGAGTTTGTTTGAATATTCTTCATAACAATGTTTATCACTTTTGTTTCTTCTCCACGCTCATCTGTTTTTAACATTTCACTTATCATACTCGCATCAATTTCTTGACTAGTATTATTCTCAATGTTTATTATAACATTAGATGAACTACCTATAGCTTTAACTCCTAAATCTCCATCAGAAGTTCGTGTCAATGGTAATATAGCTTCGTGACCTGCTTCACCCATAATACCTAAGTTTGAATTGGGAACACCACCTGATGCAAACATAAATGGTGTTGGTGTAGATACTACCGTGTTTGAGTGAGCAGATAGCGAAGGGCTTCCTGAAAAAGAGTCTCCTTTAGCAAACATCATACCTGTCGCCATACCTGTGATGCCACTAACTAGTGGTTTTATGATAGCCATCTTTATCATTTGTTGCATTATTTGATTCAATACATCTTGAGCTAAATCCCCGAAATCTAGGAAACCATCAGAAGTCATGTCGAAAAAGTCCTGCATAGAACTTTCCATAGCATCTGCGGCATTCTTAATAACCGTACTCATCATACTATAACCATCCACTAATTTTTCGTGTAATGTATTTTCTAGGTTTAGTCTTTTTTCATACTGAGTTTTAGTTAACTTACCATCTTGTATAAATGTTCAATCTCATCCAATCTATCTTGATGATTGAGTTCAGCCAATGCTAACTTTCTTTCCCGCTCATCGGAAATTAAACCTATAGATAGTTTTCGTAATGTCTTTTCAGCTTCATAATCTTTTCTACTCTGAGCATAATTAGCTTCTGAGTCCTTCTTTATCTGAGCATCTGACAGTGCTGAGGTTTCCGCTACAAACCTTTCAAATAATATCTTTTTAGAGTCTTTTAAACCTTTATATAATTCAAGGTCTTTTCGATATTGTTGTTCCAATACCGTTTGTGCTTTATCTAAGCCACCCAACCCTGTAGTTTCTTGTATATTAGATAGTTGTAGTTTTAGGTCTGCTGTTTTTTTAGCTTTTGCGATTTCAGCTTTATTGGCTTTATCAACCTCATCGGCTTTCTGTAAACGTAATGTAATACCAGCTGTGATGAACTCATTAGATATTCTAGTTAATGCAGCATCCCTAGCTTTAGCAATCCGTATCTGAGCATCGCTACCTTTTTGATGACTCGCTGTTAAATGTTCATACAATGCATCAATGGATTTCACAGTCTGTTCGGTATTACTTATAGAGCCATCTTTATTTAGTCCAATTTGAGAGAACAACATACCAGATCTAGTTGCCCTTTTTTCATCTTCAAAGTTAGTTAACTTATTGTAAGCTTTTATATATTCATCAACAAAACTATCTATATTATTGACTTCTTTATTCGCTTTCTGTAAACCATCCCCATTAAACATATTATAAATAGTAGCCGCAGGATTTATACCAATAATGTGTCGCAAAGCCAATACATTTTCAAGAGACTTAGTTATCGTAATTAGAGATACATTCACACCCAATAATGTAGTTTGCCACAAACTCATATCTTCAGTTATAGCATTTATAGATTCAGATGCATTTTCCGATAATACAGATAAGAAATCCCCCATAGCCTTAGTTAACATATTCATTGAAGGTGCTATGTTCTCAAAAGATATTTTCGCAGACGTATATATATCAATGAAAGTTTCAGAAATATCAGCACCATCCTTACGCAAGACATCTGCTAGATCTTTAAATGCTTGTTTAAAATCGTCAAATATAGGTTCAGATGAAGCTTTCTGAATTATCTGAATTTCAGCAACTAATTTATTTAAGTTCTTATCGAAGGTTTCTATGTTCTCCAAAACTTCAAATGGTATAAGTTTCTCATTGAATAA
>JGI10211J34971_10002501_pt1 | contig 14963 bp, 10 predicted proteins | sample Etolagsediment_FD_34971 | JGI IMG/M metagenome (IMG submission 34971) | reverse complement strand
GCAGTATCAAGTGCACCACGAACGATATGATACTTAACACCAGGTAAATCTTTAATACGACCACCACGTACAAGTACGATTGAGTGTTCTTGAAGGTTATGACCCTCTCCACCAATATATGAAATTACTTCAAAACCAGATGTTAATCTAACTTTTGCAACTTTTCTTAAAGCCGAGTTAGGTTTTTTAGGTGTAGTCGTATAAACACGAGTACATACACCACGACGTTGTGGACAAGAAACAAGCGCAGGTGATTTTGATTTTTTAATCACACGTTTACGCTCATTACGAATCAGTTGATTGATTGTAGGCATACAATTCCTTTTTACTTAAATTTTCCAGTAGAATTTAATTCTCTAATTTTTTAGAGAATTATAGACACGAGATAGTACAGAAAAAGTATTTAAAGTTAGCTGATTTTAAGGGATTTTTAATATTAAATATCTAAAGTGTGAATTTAGAGTTTAGCTAAAAGAAGATTTTTCTGTCTCTCAAAGAGAGACTAGCTTAGAAACCCAACGCAGTGATCACAAAAGGAGCTTTGCTCCTTTTGTGAATTAAAAAAATATTTTAGTCCTCTTCTGAGTGGAACATTATATTTTGATCTTTATATATACCAGTTCCAACAGGAATAGTACGACCAATAATAACATTTTCTTTTAGGTTAGTTAAATTATCAACCTTAGCAGAAACTGCAGCTTCAGTTAATACCTTCGTTGTATCTTGGAATGATGCAGCTGAGATTATAGAATCTGCTGAAACTGCAGCACGAGTAATACCAACTAGGAATGGCTCAGCAATTGCTGGACGACCACCAAGACGCATTATTTTTTCATTCTCTTGAGCGAACTTAGCTTTAGAGATTAAATCACCTTCAATAAACTTTGTATCACCAGATTTAAGAATTTTCACTTGTCTTAACATTTGAGTAAAAATAACTTCAATATGTTTATCTGCAATATTAACCCCTTGAGAACGGTAAACTTGCTGTACTTCAGAGACTAGGTAATTGTAAAGTGCTTTTACACCCATAATACGAAGTAGCTCATGTGAAGAAATAATACCAGAAGTTAATCTTTCCCCAGCATGTACAAAGTCACCAACATTTACAACTGCAACATGTGACTTATCAACAAAATACTCTTTAATTATTCCTTGTTCAGAAGCAATAATAATTCTTACTTTTCCACGTAATGGCTTACCAAAACTAACAACACCGTCTATTTCAGATATAAGTGCAGTTGCTTTAGGACGACGACCTTCAAATAGTTCAGAAACTCTTGGAAGACCCCCTGTAATATCTGATGATTTTTGAAGTGCTTTTGGTGTTTTAGCAATAATATCTGCTATCTTAACAGGTGCACCATCTTCAACAAATAATGAAGATTTAGAACCAATCGCATATCGTAATAATTCACCATCAGTTGTAGCAATTACAACTGTTGGTTTGTATTCTGTCGGAATATGATCATTAATCATTAAACGAGTTTTTCCAGTTAATTCATCTAATTGCTCTGTTGCTGTAGCACCAACAATAATATCTTCAAACTGTACTATACCATCAGATTCAGAAATAACTGGGTTAGAGTATGGATCCCATTCAGCAATAACAACTGACTCATCACTAGATGGTTTAGCTATAAGTGATGCAGCATCTACAGCTTCATCATCATCTACAACAATCACAGAACCACGAGCAATATAATGTCTCACAGCTTCACGATTATTATTGTCAACAACTGTTGCAAAAAGACCTTTCTCGACTACTTCGTATCCAGCTTTAAGACCTTCAAATCTTTCTAGATAATCACCTTTGAGTAAGAAGTACTTTACCGTACCTTCTTCTTTAGCGAAAATCTTTTGCATAACTGGAGCTCCGTCCGCTACTGAAACTTCTGATGCATATGGAATCCTACTTGGAACATTCCAACCATCTTTAATAGTCTCTACAATTGATTCATCTTCTGCTACTTCTGTTCCAGATTCATATGGAAAATAATATTTACCATCAATCTGTCCACCAACACCAGCAAGCTCATTAGGTTTTGCAATCTCATTTTTACGAAGTGTATAACGCACTGTTTCTTTACCAATAACACTAATTAAAACTTCATCATGGATAGTTTGAATTTCAAGTTTCCCTTTAAAAGGTGCTTTAATTTTCGGTTCCACTAATAACACAGCTGCATTTCTACGGTTTGCAACTATATTTTTCCCCTCTTTAGACTCATATGTTTTAAGGTTATAATAACGGATAAAACCTTCTTTTTCAGCAACAACTTGACGCTCTTGAGCAGTCGAAGATGCAGTTCCCCCAACGTGGAATGTTCTAAGTGTCAACTGAGTACCAGGCTCTCCAATAGATTGAGCAGCAACGATACCGACAGCTTCACCGGTACGAACAATGTGACCAGTTGCAAGATTCACACCATAACATAAAGCACATATACCCTCTTGACTTTTACAAGTGGTCGGTGTTCTGATGTATGCTGTTTTAATTCCAGCTTCAGAAATAACCTTAGCAGAAACTTCATCAAGTAAAGTTCCCTCAGCAAAAAGAATTTCATTTGAGATAGGATCAATCACATCATCAGCTAAAACTCTACCGTTTAATCTATCTTCTAAAGATTCGATTAAAGTGTTTTGATCAGATATATCTGAAATCTCAATACCCTCATGCGTATGACAATCATGTTCAACAATCTTAACATTTTGAGCAACATCCACTAGTTTACGAGTAAGGTAACCAGCATTTGCAGTTTTAAGTGCTGTATCGGCAAGACCTTTTCTAGCACCGTGAGTCGAAATAAAGTACTCAATTACGTTTAGACCCTCTTTAAAGTTAGAAACAATCGGCGTTTCAATAATTTCACCAGAAGGTTTAGCCATAAGACCACGCATACCGGCAAGTTGTCTAATTTGTGCAGCAGAACCACGAGCCCCAGAATCAGCCATCATATGAATAGAGTTAAATCCATCTTTATCTGTTTGAACAAGTTTCATCATCTCAGTTGCTAGAGTATTGTTTGTATCAGTCCAAACATCAATAATTTTATTGTATCTTTCTTGTTCCGTTAAAAGACCAGCTTCATATTGTTTTTGAATCTCAATAACTCTATTTTTAGAATCAGTAATCTTAGCTGCTTTCATATCTGGGATACGAATATCATCAGCAGAAATTGATACACCTGATTCAGTTGCATGTTTGAAACCTAAATCTTTTAAACGGTCTAGGAAACCGGCAGTTATACCAATACCACCATGCTTTTGAACATAATCAACCACTTCATTAATATATTTCTTTTTCATAACTCTATTCCATAAATCTGAAGGAACAAAGTCTGGTAAAATTGCTTTAAGAAGCATTCTACCTGCTGTTGTATGGATAATTCTACCATCAACACGTGTACGAATTTTTGCATGTAAATCTAGTGCATCATGCTCTAAGGCAATATTAATCTCATCTACATTTGCAAATAGTTTATTACTTCCTTTTACAGCATTTTTTTCTAGTGTAATATAATACAATCCAAGAACCATATCTTGAGATGGTGTAGCAATAGCCTTACCAGATGCAGGAAGCATAATATTCATAGATGCAAGCATAAGTACTTTACACTCAGCGATAGCAGCTGAAGATAAAGGTACGTGAACTGCCATTTGATCCCCATCGAAGTCAGCATTAAAAGCCGCACAAACTAAAGGGTGAAGCTGAATAGCTTTTCCATCTATAAGTTTAGGGTGAAATGCTTGAATTGATAGTTTGTGAAGTGTTGGTGCACGGTTAAGCATTACCGGATAACCATCAACAATCTCAGCTAGACATTCCCAAACTTCGTTTGTTTTGTCTTCAATCATTTTTTTCGCAGCTTTAACTGTAGTTGCATATCCTTTATCTTCAAGTTTAGCAATCAAATGTGGCTTAAATAACTCTAGAGCCATTTTTTTAGGTAATCCACATTCATCCATACTTAAAGTTGGTCCAACAACAATTACAGAACGTCCAGAAAAGTCAACACGTTTTCCAAGAAGATTCTGTCTAAAACGTCCTTGCTTTCCTTTAATAATTTCACTAAGCGACTTAAGTGGACGCTTATTAGCACCTTTAACAGCATTAGCACGACGACCATTATCAAATAATGCATCTACAGATTCTTGCAACATACGTTTTTCATTACGTACAATAATCTCTGGAGCTTCTAGTTCCACTAAACGCTTAAGACGTTGGTTACGGTTAATAACACGACGGTATAAATCATTTACATCTGAAACTGCAAATTTACCACCATCAAGTGATACAAGTGGACGTAAGTCTGGTGGCAGAACAGGTAAAACTGTAAGCATCATCCAAGCAGGATTATTTCCAGAATTTAAAAATGATTCAATAACTTTAAGACGTTTATTAATCGTTTTTTTCTTCGCTTCAGATTTTGTTTCGCCAAGTGCATCTTTAAGAGTGGTGAATAAATCCACTAAATCAATTGACTCAAGTAAATCACGAACAACTTCACCACCCATACGAGCTTTAAAGCCTAGTTCACCAAATCTTTGAACAAGTGTACGGTATTGTTCTTCATTTAATACATCATACTGAAGTACTGGTGTTTTTGCTTCTGCATCATAATATGCTTCACCACCGGTTTCTACGATATATGCTTCATAATAAAGCACACGCTCAAGATCTTTCATTTTGATACCAAGTAAAGTACCGATACGTGATGGTAATGAAGAAACATACCAAATATGTGCAACAGGAGTTACAAGTTCAATATGACCCATACGAGTACGTCTTACTTTTGTAGAAGTTACTTCAACTCCACATTTTTCACATACAACACCCTTATAACGCATCTTTTTATATTTTCCACAAAGACACTCATAGTCACGAACCGGACCAAAGATTTTTGCACAAAAGAGACCATCACGTTCAGGTTTTAAAGTACGGTAGTTAATAGTTTCTGGTTTTTTTACTTCACCATGACTCCATGACATTACCTTATCAGGTGATGCCAGACGGAATTGTAGTTGTTTAATATCTTGTGGTCTATTTTCTTCAGTTACTGCAACTGGTACTAATTTACTCATCCTCTTTAACCTCGTCCATAATCTCTACATCAAGTGCTAATGCTTGAAGTTCTTTTGTTAATACAAACAGTGTTTCTGGAATTCCAGAAGCTGGTACTAACTCGCCTTTTGTAATTGCTTTATAAGCACGTACACGACCATCAACATCATCAGATTTGATAGTTAACATCTCTTTAAGAACAGCAGAAGCTCCATAAGCTTCTAAAGCCCAAACTTCCATCTCCCCAAATCTCTGACCACCAAAGAGTGCTTTACCACCAACTGGTTGCTGTGTAACAAGTGAGTATGGTCCAGTGGAACGTGCGTGAATTTTTTCATCAACAAGGTGATGAAGTTTAAGAATATACATATACCCTACATTTACACGCTCTTTTATTTTTTCACCAGTAAGTCCATTATAAACAACAGTTTTACCATCAAGGTCCATCTTAGCAAGTTCAAATAATTTATCAAACTCTGCTTGATTCACGCCCTCAAAAATTGGAGTAGCAAATCTAACACCACCTTTTGCCCAATCTCTAGCATAATCTAAGAACTTCTCATCACTCATAGCACCTATAACTTCTACTGCATTCATAAGTCCTGCAGTGTCAGCAATTGCTATCATTTTAGAGCGTAAATTCTGTACAAAATCTGCTTGTTTTGTTTCAAATTCTTCTTGAATCTGATTTGCAAGTTCACGACCTGCCATACCAAGGTGCATCTCTAAAATTTGACCGATATTCATACGCGAAGGTACACCTAGTGGATTTAGACAAACATCAACTGAACGTCCATCTTCCATATAAGGCATATCAACTTCTGGTACGATAATAGAAACAATACCTTTATTTCCGTGACGACCAGCCATTTTATCACCAACTTTTAGTTGACGTTTTGTAGCTATATATACTTTTACATATTTAACAACACCGTTTGGCAAGATATCATCTTTTTCTAAAATAGTAAGTTTCTCTTCATGCTCATCTCTAAAAACACGTTTTTGTTTTTGAAAATAATTTTTAGTTTTAGTATATTCATCTTGAATATTATCTGAAAATGATTTTACAATCGCATTCATAGCAAAACGGCTTACTTCAACTAAATCTTTACCATCAATCGTATCACCTTTTTTGTAATCAGTTTCAGCAATTGTTATGTCATTTAAAAGAGTTTCTCTTGTTAAAAGTTTAGTAACTCTTAACATCTCTTCCTTATCTATCATAAGAAGTCTGTCATAATGTTCACGTTCTAAGTAATCACGTTCTTCTTTCTCAAGCTCTAGTGTACGAGGATCTTTGTCATAGCCTTTTTTTGTAAAGATTTTAACATCTACAACTACACCTTCCATAGATGGAGCACAGTAAAGTGATTTATTTACAACATGACCAGCTTTTTCACCAAAAATAGCACGAAGTAATCTTTCTTCTGGAGTTGGTTTCACTTCACCTTTTGGTGAAACTTTACCAACTAAAATCATACCACCACTTACATGTGTACCGATTTTAACAATTCCAGACTCATCAAGGTGTGCTAATTCATCATCTCTTACATTTGGAATATCACGAGTAATCTCTTCAACACCATGTTTAAGTTCACGAGCTTCAAGCTCTTTTTCATAAATATGTACAGAAGTAAAAGCATCCTTACGGATTAGTCTTTCTGAAATTACAATAGCATCCTCAAAGTTATATCCATTCCAAGGCATGAAAGCAACCATTGCATTTACACCAAGAGCTAACTCCCCTTGATCCATATTCGGACCATCAGCAATTACTTGTCCAGCTTTTACTTCTTCACCAACTTTAACAATAGGTTTTTGAGCAAAAGATGTATTTTGATTTGTTCTAAGGTTTTTTTGTAATGGATAATAATCTATATAGATTTCACCATCATCACTACCCATAACATAAATATGTCTGCCATCAACTTTTTCAATCACACCTGAACGCTTGGCTTTTACACATTCCCAAGAATCACGCGCAACAAGTTTCTCAACACCAGTTCCAACCATAGGAGCGTAAGGTCTTAAAAGCGGTACCGCTTGACGTTGCATGTTTGATCCCATAAGTGCACGGTTAGCATCATCATGCTCCAAGAAAGGAATAAGTGAGGCAGCAACACCCACAACCATATGTGAAGAAAGGTCAGCATATTCAGACTCATGTGCAGGACGAAGTAAAATCTCACCATCCATTCTAGTTGTAACAAGTTCTTCAATAAATTGACCATTTTCATCTAATTTATTAGATGCAGCAACAATTTTTTTGCCCTCTTCTTGTGTAGCTGTTAGATATACAATTTCATTAGTGATTTTTCCATCTTTCATTACTTTATATGGGGCTTCAATAAATCCATGCTCATTAACTTTAGAATAAGTCGCAAGTGTATTAATAAGACCAATATTTTGACCCTCTGGAGTTTCAACTGGACAAATTCTACCATAGTGAGTCGGGTGAACGTCACGCACTTCAAATCCAGCACGTTCCTTAACAAGACCACCTTCACCAAGTGCCGACAAACGACGTTTATGTGTTACTTCAGATAAAGGATTCGTTTGATCCATAAACTGAGATAATTGTCCACCTGAGAAAAATTCCATAATAGTTGATGTAATCATTTTTGAATTAATTAAATCATGAGGCATCAACTCTGCCATTGGACCACTCATAGTAGATAATTTATCACGAATAGCTTTTTGCATTTTAATAAGACCGTTATGCAACTCATTTCCAAGCAATTCACCAATAGATCTGATACGACGATTACCCAAGTGATCTCTATCGTCAATATGGCCTTGACCATTTTTTACTTTAATAACATATTTTACAGACTTAATAATATCTTCATGCGTTAACACAGTCACATATTCAGGAATATCCATTCCAAGTTTATGATTCATTTTCATACGTCCGACACGAGTTAAATCATATCTCTCTGGATCAAAGAAAAGCTGATTTACAAAAGCTTTTGCCGCATCTTTAGTTACAGGTTCACCCGGTCTCATAACTTTATAGATTCTTATTGCAGATAAATCATTTTCATCTTCAATATCTTCTGTTTGCTTAAGAAGTTTAAGAGAATCTGCATCTGCATTAAATGCATTAATAACCGAACTATCAACACCTTCAGCTAAATCATTTGCAATTTTAAACTCTTTTACACCAATCTCTGCCATTTTCTTTAGTTTGGTTTCGTCAATATGAGTCATTGTATCAAAAAGAATTTCACCAGTCTCAGGGTCAATAATTGGTTCAGCTAAATATCTTTCAATTAGAATTTCAATAGGGTATTGAACTTCTTTTAAACCATCGTCAATTAATTTTTGACCTTTTTTTACTGAAAGTCTTTTCCCTACATTTATTATTACATTTGAATCTAAATCCAGTAAATCATACCCAAGTCTTCCAATATAATCAGACTGATTAAATGCAACAGAGAACATATTGTCAAATATTTTAATTGTTTGAATTGGGTAAAATAATTTTAAAATATCTTGTTTAGAATATCCTAAAGCACGGAACATTATTGTTACAGGAACTTTACGACGCTTATTAATTCTCATATACAGAATATCTTTTGGATCATATTCAAAATATAACCATGAACCACGGTCTGGAATAATTTGTCCAGTGTAAATAAGTTTATTTCCTGCTGTAGTTGATTCTTCTTCTTTAAAAATTACACCCGGTGAACGGTGAAGTTGATTTACAACAACTCTTTCAACACCGTTAATGATAAAAGAAGTTCGCTCAGTCATCAGCGGAATATCACGAACGAATATACTTTGTTCTTTAATATCTTTCACACCAAGTTTTTCTTTAGTGTTTTCATCTCTGTCCCATAAAACAAGACGTGTTTTCATTCTAAGTGATACAGCGTATGTAAGTCCACGCTCCATACATTCTCTAACTGTGTATTTTGGTTTTCCAACTTCACTCCCAATATACTCAACAGTAAGTCTGTTTTGTGCATCGTGAATAGGAAAAACTGATTGGAATACTTTTTCAATTCCGCTATCAGTTCTATCTTTCCCATCTAGCATTAAGAATGTGTCATATGAGCTTTGTTGTAGTTGAAGTAAATTTGGAACTTCAATTTGCTGAGGAGTTTTAGAGAAGTCTACACGAAGACGATTTCCGGAATATAAAGTGTTTAACATAGGCAACCTCGATAAGTGTTAATTAGGGGTTTAAATTTTCTTTATATAAAATTTAAACGATATCATATCTAGACGTCTCTAGATAGATTTTGAGCTCTTCAAATGGGCTCGAATTTTACAGTGCTTATAAACGACATAAGGGCACTTTTACAAGGAGACAAAATCTTCTTGCAAAAGCGCCCAAAAATTGAGGGACAACGCCCTCATTAAATAGATAACACAGGCAAGCCTGCGTACCCCTAAAGGGGGAAAATTATTTAATTTCTACTACTGCACCAGCTTCTTCTAGAGCAGCTTTTGCTTCATCAGCAGTTTCTTTATCTACGCCCTCTTTGATTGTAGATGGTAATGCTTCACAAGCTTCTTTAGCTTCTTTTAGTCCTAAACCAGTAAGACCACGAACAGCTTTAATTACACCGATTTTTTTAGCACCAACATCCGTTAAAACAACATCAAACTCAGTTTTTTCTTCAGCAGCTTCACCACCACCAGCAACTCCACCAGCTACAGCAACAGGTTGTGCAGATACTCCAAATTTTTCTTCAAATTCTTTTACTAATTCAGCAAGTTCTAATACAGAAAGTCCTGAGATAAATTCTAATACGTCTTCTTTAGTTACAGCCATAATAATATGTCTCCATTTTTAATTAAATTTTAAACGCTTTTAATAAGCGTGGTATGCTACGCGTGAGCTCTCCGCAGAGGAGAACCAAGCGTTAGCGTAGCTAAAGGAATTACTTCCTTTTGCGTCCTATAAGAAACTATGCAGCTTCTTGTTCTTTTTTCTCTTTAAGAGCGTTAAGGCCAAATCCAATACATGTAAGTGGAGCCATCCAAGTTGCAGCAAGCATACCAAGTAACTCTTCACGTCCTGGAAGTTTAGCGAATGCTTCAACTTTTGCAGCATCAGCAACTTCACGATCTATATAAGCAGACTTAATTACAAATAGTTCGCTCTTTTTAGCAAAGTCAGATACTACTTTAGATGTAGCAACAGAATCTTCACCCCAAACAAAAATATTTGTATCTTTAATCTCAATACCTTCTAAATCAACATTCTTAAGTGCGATAGTTGCTAAAGTGTTTTTAACAACTTGAACTTTTGCATCTTTAGCACGAGCCATTAATCTTAATTCTTCTAATTTTGAAACGCTTAAACCTTTGTAGTCACATAAAACTACAGCTTGAGCATCTTTAAATTCATTTGAAAGTACTTCAATAATTTCAGCTTTTTGTGTTTTTGTCATAAAATTTTCTCCTTTTAGACAATCTTCAATAGGAAATTAAGTGCCATAAGCACGCCTATATCTTTAGTCCATAAAATGCAGTTACTATTGAAGTAAATCTATAGTAACTTTGTAATATCTTATATTATAAAAAATTACAAAACTACTAAATAAGCGTATGCTCATTCAAGATGGAAAATGCAGGTAGTACCTGCATAAGCTAAAAAAAATTATTTAATATCTGCTAATTCAGATACGTCGAATTTAACAGATGGGCTCATTGTTAAGCTAAGAGCTGCATTTGTAATATAACGACCTTTTGCAGAAGCTGGTTTTTGCTTATTAATAGCAGCAACAAAAGCTTTAATGTTTTCAGCTATTTTATCAGCAGTAAAGCTTGCTTTACCAATACCTGCATGAATATTACCTTTTTTATCTACTCTAAACGCAACTTGACCACCCTTTACATTTTTAACAGCAGTAGCAACATCTGGGGTAACTGTTCCAGTTTTAGGATTAGGCATTAAACCTTTTGGCCCAAGAATACGACCGATTTGTCCAACAAGACCCATACAATCAGGTGCAGCAACAACTACATCAAAGTTAAAGATCCCTTCTTTAATTTGTGCAACTAAATCGTCAGTTCCAACAATATCAGCACCAGCTGCTTTAGCTTCATCTGCTTTTACACCTTTAGCAAAAACTGCAACACGAACTGTTTTACCAGTACCATGAGGAAGTACAATTGCACCACGAACCATTTGGTCAGCATGTCTTGGGTCTACATTTAAATTCATTGCAATCTCAACAGTTTCATCAAATTTTGCACTTTGTAATGTAGCCATCATCCCAGCTGCATCACTTACAGCATATTGTTTTGTAGTATCTACTTTTTCTAATAATGATTTATATCTTTTACTCATTTTCAAATTTCCTTTATAAATTCTTCCACATAATTTTAAATCATCGTGGTTATGATTATTTTTCGACTTAGTCTACTACTTTAATACCCATTGAACGAGCAGTGCCGGCTAGAGTATTTGCAGCCATATCTTTATCATCTGTATTTAAGTCAGCGATTTTAGCGTCAACAACTTCCATTAATTGCGCTTTAGTTATTTGTCCAATAATATTTTTAAGTGGATTATCAGTACCTTTCTTAAGTCCAGCAGCTTTCATAAGAAGTGCAGAAGCTGGTGGTTGCTTAGTAATAAAAGTGAAACTTCTATCTGTATAAACAGTAATTACAACAGGAACTTTGAATCCCATTTTATCTTTTGTTTTTTCATTAAATGCTTTAGTAAATTCCATGATGTTAACACCACGTTGTCCTAGAGCTGGTCCAACTGGTGGTGCAGGGTTTGCTTTACCAGCGTCAATATGTAACTTGATATAATCCATTACTTTTTTTGCCATTATATATTCCTTTGTTTTATTTATTGCAGGTACTCCGAAAAAATTCGGTTTACTAAGCCTTTAGCGTTAAAGCACAATATTCTCTTTTTTAGAGAATTTACGCGACTAGTCACTTCAAACTACGCTAAGCTTAAACTTTTAATAAAATCTAAACTTAGCGTAGTGAATATAAGCTATATTATTTTTTCAACTTGAGTATAAGAAATATCTACTGGCGTAGATCTTCCAAAAATTGAAACATTTAGTTTTAATGTACCGTGTTCTAAATCGTATTCATCAACCGTTGCTGTAAAGTTTGCAAATGGACCTTCAGTGATACGAACAGTTTCACCATTGTCAAAAAATACTTTTGGTTTTGGAGCGGCACGATTATTTACACGGTCTAAGATAACATTAATATCATGCTCGCTTAAAGGTGTCGGTATATTTGATTCACCAATAAAACCAGAAACTTTAGGTATAGATTGAATCATATGCTGTATTTCAGTATTTAAATCGATTTTTGCGAAAACATAACCTGAATATAGTGATCGTTCAGTTACTTTTTTCTTTCCATCTTTAACTTCAATAACATCTTCTGTAGGAACGATAACTTCTTCGATAAACTCTTGTAAACCGAATTCTTCAATCATATTAAAGATTGCATCTCGTACTAGTCTATCACTTCCATAAGTTTGAATAGAGTACCATTGGTGTGCCATATTAAAATCCTTAACCTAAAATTGCAGACATAACTGATGACATAATCAAATCAACCAAAGCTAAAAAAGCAGCTATTGCCGTTACAACAATAATCACAGCTATATAAGCTTGTTTTACTTGACCTTTCGTTGGAAAGATAACTTTTGTTAGTTCAGCTTTTGCATTTCTGATGTGCATATTTAAATTCATAATATACCTTTCCTATAAAAATTCATTTCTTATAAATAAGTCTCTAAAGACATATTGATAATAAATGGTGGCAGGCGTGGAGAGATTCGAACTCCCAACACCCGGATTTGGAATCCGGTGCTCTACCATTGGAGCTACACGCCTAAAAAGGGATAAATCCCAAATTTAAAAAGAGAAACTTATTACAGTTTCATCTCTTTATGAGTTGTATGTTCTCTGCAGAACTTACAGTATTTTCTTACTGAAAATTTTTCAGTATGAGTTTTTTTATTTTTTGTTGTATGATAATTACGTCTTGTACATTTCTCACAACCTAAGTGAATTGCTTCTCTCATATTATTTTACCTTTAATAAGGATTTTGCGAAACTAGCCAAAGGCTAATTAAGCAATAATCTCAGCAACAACACCAGCACCAACAGTTCTTCCACCCTCACGGATAGCGAAATTAGTACCTTTTTCCATTGCAATTGGGTGGATTAATGTAGCGGTAATGCTTACATTATCACCTGGCATAACCATCTCAGTACCTTCTGGTAAAGTGATTGCACCTGTAACATCAGTAGTACGAACGTAGAACTGAGGACGGTAACCGTTAAAGAATGGAGTATGACGTCCACCTTCATCTTTACTTAGAACATAAATTTCTGCAGTAAATGTAGTATGTGGAGTAATAGTACCTGGCTTACAAAGTACTTGACCACGCTCAACATCGTCTTTACCTATACCACGTACAAGAATACCACAGTTATCACCAGCTTCACCTTGATCCATTTCTTTACGAAACATTTCAACACCAGTTACAGTTGTAGTTTGTGTATCACGGATACCAACGATTTCAACTGATTCACCAACTTTAATAACACCACGCTCAATACGGCCAGTAACAACTGTACCACGACCAGAGATTGAGAAAACATCCTCAACAGGCATTAAGAAATCTTTATCTGTTTCACGAGTTGGTTCAGGAATATACTCATCTACAGTTTTCATTAGCTCTTGAATCTTTGCAGACCATTCACCTAAAGTACCACTTTTTGCTTCTTCAAGAGCTTTAAGCGCTGAACCAGCAGTGATTGGAGTGTCATCACCTGGGAAATCATACATATCAAGAAGTTCACGAATTTCCATCTCAACTAATTCCATTAACTCTTCATCATCAACCATATCTTCTTTGTTCATGAATACAACGATATATGGAACACCAACTTGCTTAGAAAGAAGAATATGTTCACGAGTTTGTGGCATAGGACCATCAGCTGCAGAAACAACTAAAATAGCACCATCCATTTGAGCAGCACCTGTAATCATGTTCTTAACATAATCGGCGTGACCTGGACAATCAACATGTGCATAGTGACGTGCATCTGTCTCATACTCAACATGTGAAGTAGCGATAGTAATACCACGCTCTCTTTCTTCTGGTGCATTATCGATTGCATCATAGTCCATAAGTGCAGCACCGTTAGTTACTGCTAGTACTGCAGTGATTGCAGCTGTTAATGTTGTTTTACCGTGGTCAACGTGTCCAATAGTCCCGATGTTAACATGCGGTTTATTACGTTCAAATTTTGCTTTTGCCATAGTGTCCTCCGACTTTAATTGTGAATTGAAATGGAATTATACCCAAAAATCATTCAATTATTGCTTAAAGTAATTAAAAATTACTTACAAGTGGTGCTGACGATGGGAATTGAACCCACGGCCTCTTCCTTACCAAGGAAGTGCTCTACCCCTGAGCCACGACAGCTTAAGAGATGCAAATAAGCAATAATTGCATGATTTTTATTTTAACAATGATAATAATTATTAGATTTTTATGTAAAGAATAAGCTATATAGGAAATCATTGATTGACTATATAAATAGAAGTTAATTAACGAAAATTATACTTCAGCTTCCAGAGTTTTAATGACTTAAAATGGAGCGGGTGAAGGGATTCGAACCCTCGACAGCCTGCTTGGAAGGCAGGAACTCTAGCCACTGAGTTACACCCGCATCAGTCATCAAAAAGTGGTGGTGGGAAGAGGAGTCGAACCTCTGAACCCATAGGGAGCAGATTTACAGTCTGCCGTCGTTGGCCACTTGACTATCCCACCATCTATATTCTGGTCTAACACTGTTTCTAATATTCAAATTTCAATGGTGCCGACACGAGGATTTGAACCCCGGGCCTGCTGATTACAAATCAGCTGCTCTAGCCAACT
>JGI10211J34971_10002497_pt1 | contig 14973 bp, 18 predicted proteins | sample Etolagsediment_FD_34971 | JGI IMG/M metagenome (IMG submission 34971) | reverse complement strand
ATACCACCACCAGTTAATTCCATATTTCCTATGTAATGAGTATAGTTGGGGTCAAATGATAAGTTTAATGCGGAGTAAGTAAAAGAACCTGATGGAGGTGGATTAGTTTGAGATGAAGTTGTCCTTGTTGCCGGACCCAGACTTAATGTTGTAGCACTAACTGAATTACCTGTGAATGTATAAATAGGAACAGCATTATCTGTTGTATATGACCTACTTTCATTATATACACCTATCATATTTGGCATAAACACAGATGTTAAATTGATTGTAAAGTTTGGATAATTAGAGGTGCTATTTACTGCTTTATTATGTAATAATAAATTAACTGGTTGAGAACAATTAAGAGTTATTGAGTCAGTATTTGTATTTTGTTTTAATGGTATTATATTAAATAATGTTGGAGTTGCTCCTGTTGTATAATTTAATGTTGAGCCATTAAATAATTGTAAAGATGACCCAAATGTATTGTAATCTCCAGTAATTGTTATTGTGCTTCTAACTTGTGCGCTAATTATTCCACTTCCATCTAAAACAAAGTTTGTAGTTCCTCCATATACTGTGTTGTTGATTGTTGATAGAGTTTTAAAATCCCCACCAATATACATAGTATTTCCGTTAAAGATGGGGCTATTACTATATTGGAAATTAACAACATACATATCTGTTGATAAAGTTCTGGTTACTGAACCAGTAGTTCTTAAATTGGGTATTCTATTAGTTGTATTTTGAACCCAAGTAGAAGCAACAGAGTTCAATTGTAATGTCCCCGTTCCTCCAAAATTCATACTGGCACCAAATGTATTAGTAGATGCTGCGAAACTTAAACTAAAGGTAATTCCTGCGTTTATTGTTAAAGTTTGTGTATAATTTGTAAAATCTACAAACCGAACTGTTGCACTCACATTTACTGTAAGTTGTCCTGATGTGGCATCACCTAAAACACTATCACTTGTCGTTGGAATTACACCACCTACCCAAGTTGCCGTATTATTCCAATCTCCACCTGCCGCACTAATTGTTCTAATTGCCATATTATTCTTCTATATTTTCAGGTTTAATATTTTCTGTATAAAGATTGGAATGTAAGTAATCCCCATATTCTTTAAAATCCCTTTCAAGTTCTAACCTTCGTAGAGCCACAATTGTATTGGGGTCATTTTCAATTTCGGTTTTAATCTCAAAAGGTAGATGGTCTATGTAAAATCTAACATACTTAAACTTCTCGTCTATAATGTGTTCTGTAATCATATCTATAATTTAATAACTTTTATTTGTAATGTAATTCTTTCTACTGTTGAAGCACTATCAACATTAAATACCAAGACATCACCGAATACCAAATTGGTAGTCCAAGTTGTAAGGTTTAAATCTGTATTGATTTGTTGTGATGAAAGGGTTGGTTTTTCAGTTCCTGCGATACTATCACTTGCCGATGTTGGAATTGTTAAAGGGGATGAACCTTTCCACACATCAACGACAATACTACCCGATTGGTCGGCAACCACTCCCCAACAATCAATAACACAATCATAAGGGACTAATAAACTTCCTGCAATTCCTGTGGTAATGGCTGACCCTGCACCATCTATTGTAATTCCAAAACAACCCACATTAGCCGTAAATCCTGTAATACTAACATCATTACCATCGTTTCTTTCTAATGTTAGAGTTCCACCTGATGTTGAAAATGTCCCACCAGTAACATAATAGTCAGTTGATGCTGATATTGTGTAAGGGACAACACGATTGTTTGCGTCAATCCCCAATAAATCTGTGGCAGTTCCAGGGAGTAATCCGTTGATTGTTAAATACCCTGCTGAAACAAAAGATAAATCTATTGTAAAACCAGTATTATCTAATGTTGTTTGTGTAAAATTTCCTAAACTATCAAATGAATAATTATCAATTCTATCAGGTCTATATGTTGTATTTGTATTTGTTGTGTTGGTTAGATTAAAAGATGATATTTCAATATTGGCATCACTTGGGGCATCAGCGTTCATTTTGATTTCATCGTAGAAATTAAACCCTCCTAATGAATAGGTTGAATTTAATGATAAATACCCGTTGTCTTGAAGGTCAATTATATTTTCCCCATTTTGAGAATTAATTGTATCACCTGATGTAATAATAATATCACTACCATTTGTTTCATTTCCTATAACTAATACTTGGGATAAGTTTTGACTTCCACCTCCACCAGTTGTGGTTATGGTATTCCCACTTGCGTCAAGTCCCAATATAGTAGTTGTCGTTCCACTATTTAATCCTAAATACTGAATTGTTGAACCACTTGATACTACGATCGGGAACGCCCCTGTAATGTTGTCTTGACTTAATACTGTTAGTAAGTCGGGTATTGTTGTCCCTGTTGAACCTGATAATGATATTGGAAGTATTCCACTATCGGTTCTAACCCATAATAAGTCATCTGCGGTATTCACATACATCTCTCCAACAAATAAGTCGGTTGCGTTAAACTCATTTAATGTGGTTGCTGTTATTGGGGGGATTGTTGGAACTTCACCTGAAATTCCAGTCCTCTTTAATAATAATCTACTATATTCTGTTTTATCACTCATCTTAAAATTAAATATCTATAATTTTTATTTGTTTTTACTCTATCGGTGGCTCACTACCATCTATAATTGGACGAAGTTTAGAATCACCACCAAAAGGTCTAACACTTTCATTCCCTGCATCAACAACATCAATCAAATTAGTTTTGGAAACATCCATTACTTCTTCATATCCACCTTCAATTATGTAAGGGTTCAAATATCTAATACCATCTGTGGTTATTAAAATATCCCCCACAACAATAGAATTTGATGGAACATAAGTAATACCATCACCAACCACTATTGAGTTCGTTGTATCACTTGGTAATGAGTTGTTTTCCCCTACTATAATACCATTATTCACACCAAAATCAACAAAGTTATTTGACCCTGCGATTATTACGGTATTTGAATTATTAACATTTTGATTTTTTAATAATTGTTGTGGTCGTTCATTATAAATTGAGCCTGATTTTACTTGGGTCTTTGGAATAACTTTACCTGTTGTTGTGTTTGAGCCGGGACTTGTTGATCCGCCCGTCGCAGGTATTGGGGTTCCTGGTGTTATATTTGCCAAACATTTTCCATTAGACCAAATACCCCCAACATTATCACAACATGCTTCCGTTAAAGGTTGATTGGATAATGAAACATAGATATAGCCACCTCCCTTTTGTGGTTTTGCCACAATATCATCAGGACAATCTACCTCACTTTCACTAACTTCTTTATTGTCGTTAAAGAATATATCCAAATAGTTCAACTTATACAAAATTACTTTTGTTAGTTTGTCTATGGCATTTGGGTTGTAATCAACAATTCTATTCACCCTCCAATAAGAATTATCAATTAAAATTGTATCTCTAAAATCAAAGTCATTTATATCACTTGGAGTTAAATGAAAATATCCTTCTAATAGTTTAGAATTAACATCTGTGAGGTCATTTAAGGTTGAAAGGTAGAACTCGTTAATCAGGGTGTTATTAGGACAACACAGAGGAGTATTGTAATATAGAATACCGCTGTTTTGAAACTCTAATGTATGGTTGGGATTATATGGGTCATCATACATACCACAATACATATAAGTAGTCATATTTGTATTTGGTTGTCCTGGTGCGTTTCTTAAAAAATATGGTCTTGGTGAATTAGATAATTTTTTAGAGAACAATATACGAGGATTTACTTTGATCGGGGATAATTGTTGGTTGGTGTCTATATCACAAAAGAAAGGTGCCACCAAATTAGAATTACCAATAAAATTATCTGTATTCAAAGTTGGTGATAATGATAATTCAAGTTTCTTTTCTTCTGTTGAAAAGTCATTTAGAAAATCAATCTCATATTGCCCATAAACTTTACCCGTTAATTCGTTGTATTGTGTGTTGTAATAATCTTTATCCCCCTTATATGTGAAATAGTATGACTTAACATCTAATTCACTCATAGGGGTCTGTATTATATCACTATTGTAATCCAATTTATAAGTCCAGTCCTTAACTCTTGGTTTAGATTCAAAGAATTCGTCTCTCGGTTCAATAATTAAATTGTTTGGTGTATTCGGGTCATCATAAACCATAAGGTTAAACATCTTAACCACATCTAANAATAAGTCCTTCATTTTCATAGAAGGCAACATTTCGATCTAATTGGAAGTGGGGTATTGACCGAATAGTTAATTGTCGTTGATGGTTTGATTTCTAAATAGTTTGCTTGTGGATTACAACAATTCACTACCGCCTGAAATAAGACATTATCACTAACAGATTGCCAAGAAACATTCGTTGGGTATTTAAATGCCAAATAAACTCTAACTTGTTCCCCTGCGTTTAACCATACATTCACGGCATTTAAGTCCATAGACCTTGTCTGTGGGTCTAAATAAGGTGAGGATAATAATGCTGTTGAAGATGGGGTAAATGGTTGTGTTCCCGTCTGTGCAATAATTGAAAATTGACCCGTAGTAGAAACTTTATAGATTCTACAAATATATTGTAATTGTCCCGACAACCACCTAAATTGACTACCGAACTTATGAACGAAAAATGGGTTAAATGCCAAGTTCAAGTCAATAGAGTAAAACCCTGAAACTTGATTTTGGTAAGAACAAATATTTTGTAGAAATGAGTTTGTGCTCCATTGGTTGTCGTTGTCTTGAAATACAATATTTCCTTGTGAGCCAGTTTCTCTATTAAAGTTCATCCACCATTTTCCGTTAGATGTATTAGACCACCAACTATTACTCTTTTGCATAGCGGGGGATATTGGAATAACACCTGGTAATCCACCTAATGTTAGAGCTGCTGATGAAAAATAACCTGAATTGGGTTGAGGAAATATACCTGTTGCGGGATATGAATAAGGCTGTGTTGAGTTAATCCCCACTCTAACAATTCTATTTTCAACTTGTGTTGAAGTATATTGTGGTGATTCAAGTGGCATGATTAACGACTTGAAATATGGGGAGTTAAAAAAGTTTGATGAATATGTAAAACCTGCGAATTGGAATAACTTATCCATTAAGGTCTTAACATATATTGCGGGGTTCAAGTCAATTGCGTTTATACCAACACCAAGATTTGATAATTGGACTTGTGATTGTCCGTTAATAATCATAGGGTATGTATATCCTTCCCCCACTTGTGCTGATGTTTGAACCCCATTTACAAATATTACATTATCATATGAATCTATAATGTTTTGAACATTTCTAATGTGGTCGTATTCACTTAAATCTAATTGGTTTAAGTAATAATCACTTAACGCAATCATTATGTTTTTAAACACACCAGTAATTACCACCTCAAAATCAACTTGTTTTTGATTGGTGATAATGTTTAACAACTGAATATTACCCTTAAAAATGGATTCATCGTTGATTTTAACCTCAACAGGTAATGATTTTTTGGGATTATAACTTGTGTTGGATATATCTATATTTATATCCTGTATTTGTTTGAAATAATCTTGGTTGGTCTTGGTTCCTGGTAGAAGTATTGTTTTAGAGAACGATGATTTTTTTGATGTAATATCCTCAATATCCCCAATTTGATATGTGAATGAAAAATCTAAATCATCATAACTATCTAACAATACATCATTAGAAACAATTTGAAATTGATTGATTGATGCCATATATTAAAATCTAAACTCATTAGTTGAAACAGAAACATTAAATGTATAAGAATATATTTGTTCTTGTTTGTCTTTATATAATTCTATTTTATTGTCTAATAATTGTGCCCCATATAAACGATTATCGGGACTTTGAAGATAAACACTTGTTGATTGGATCAGGTCTTCCATTAGTGGAACTTCAAATTGTTTTAACCACCCTGAATTAAGGGTATATGTTTTTCTACTCCTTGAATAAAATGTTCTTTCACCCCTTCCATAATCATCATAACCAAATGTATCATATTCCCAAGTTCCGTCTTGTTGGTAGTATGACTTTCTATCTGCTTCAATAAACTCCCTTGAATAATAAATGAAGGGGTATGAAGCAAATGAACCATATTGGTCTTTCCACATTAAGTGCCATATTTCATACATAGAACAATCATCATTCAACTTAAAACATCTGTCTTGTGTTCTTTGACTTGGTGTTCCAAATGGTGCGTCATAACCATACATAACATAAGTATTCACATTACCAGAATAAGATGAAAAGGTATTAGTAATATCCACATAAGAACTATTAGATATTTGATTTAATCCAAATGGGGCATAGAAGTCAGTTTGACTTGTTGTATTCTTATCTAATTTGATTTTACCTATTAATGAATAGTTTGAATCAAAGAATTCATAAATAACCCCATCTATAAGTGATGCCGATGAGGTGTGAAATAATAAGAACCCTATTGTGTTTGTTTCAATTCTATAACAAGTTTCAGGTTGAAATATTGTGGGTATAGAATTACCTGAAAAAGCCCTATTTTGAATTACATAAGGGTCAAATGCCGTAATAGAATAATCTTTTCTATTGATATGGGCGTTATAGATACAAAATGCGTTGTAATCACTATATTCCGTTAGTATTTCGGGGGTTTGATTACCAGGATAAGTTATTGACCCTGATATAACAGGTGATGAACCAGCAAATGCCAAGTTGGTTTCAATAACAACTCCCAATACACCATCAACATATATGTCTGTGATTACAGCAGTTGTGTTATATTCAGGTCTTGGTTGTCCCCATATTGTTCCTGCTACTGTTGAACTACCCCAATATGATTGCCAAGTGGTTAGAGATGTTGTTGATTGGACTGATAATACTGTTGTATTTCCGTTGTATTGCGTTAAAGTTGTCTGTCCTTGAACTTGTATTGGTTGTCCTGCTGAAAATCCGTGAGGTGAAGAAGAATTGTATTGAGCATAAGCCCCATTTTGAGTTATACCTGTATAGTTCCAAGCCACTTCGTTTTGTTGAATTTGAATAACTTGTCCTATTTGAAATGGAATACCATTTAACGATGTGATTGATGAATTATAAAACCCAACAAAACCCCCTGTTAAAAAGGCATTATCTTCAAACTCAAACTTATATTGAGCTTCATAACCTGCTAATAACCCAAAACACTTTTTAGTATCAGGTGCGTCATAAATTAAACCATAATTCACAGGTGTTCCCGTTAGATTTTGGGACACCAAGTCCTTCATCACATTACTCATATCCAATTTACCATACCCGTCTTGATCGGGGGACAACTTCCATTTATAAAACTTTGATGCCCTTAATGGATAAGATGGTATTGGTGATTGTAGAAACAAATTGATTACAAACTCCGTAGATGAAACAACTGATAAAATATTATAATACCCTGTGTAGATATTATTGTTATAATCATCTAATAAAATGGAATCCCCCTTTTTAAATGTATGTGGGGTTGCTGATGTTAGTTTGGTTTGTAATTGACCTTGATATGAATATGTGATTGCTGTTGTAATGAATACATCATCATACACAGCATTTACCACATACTTATATTGATTTAGTTGGTCGTAGTTTGTATCAAATACCTTTAATGGAATACTACTATAACCTGCCATATAATCGTGCGGAAGTGTAATTGCGGAATAACTCATTTTTTATTATTAAATATTTGAAATTATTATCTGTTTTTGATATATTTATTATTATGGATAGATTAGAAAAATGTAAAATCTTAAAACAAAAAGGATATACCTATAATGCTGAAACTGGTAAAATATATGGTATTAAAGGAAATGAAATTATTAGAAATAATAAACAAGGATATATTCAATTTGGTAATTGTCGTAATTGGAAACATTCTGTATATGGGCATCACTTCGCTTGGTATATGACTTATGGTAATGTTGAGTTTGAAATGTTAGACCACATCAATAGAGATAAAAGTGATAATAGGATTTCTAATCTACGAATGGTTAATCATCAACAAAATTGTTTCAATAACAATTACAAGGGTTATACTTGGGATAAAACAAGAAATAAGTGGAAAGCTCAAATACATATTAACGACAAAACCATTTATCTTGGAAGATATGATAATGAAGAAGATGCCCGACAATCATATTTAATCGCCAAACAAAAATACCACATTATTTAGATTCAAGTGTTTTTTTGAATGTATCTATAATTTCACTTGTGATTTCTTCCTCAAACCTGTTAATCCATTTAGACCTGTATTGTATTTCTCTAAATGTCTTATCAATAACATTAGTTGGTTTAAGACCAAATCTAAATATTTTGTTTTGAATTGGATATGCTGCCTCTTGTGGAATACCCTTTAATCTCGTCCATTGAAGTATTACATTAATGGGGGGTTTTTTACTCTTATAAGAATATGGGGTATTGTATTTTCTAATTGTTCCACTAACCCCCCGATCAACAAACTTTAAGTAATCCTCTGCTAATATGGTGATTGTTTCCCCACCTTCCTTTTCATCAATTTTAATATTGATTGATTCAACAAGACGACCTGATGCCCTTTTAGAAAAGGGTTTGTTGTTGATGAGTTGTTCTTTAAGTGTCTTAACAAAAAGAAGGGCAAACTCATCAAGCGCCCTTCTTTTAATTAGTTTTTTAGACATCTATTATTGTTGTTCCTTTAATTGTTGGATTTCATTATAGATTTCCAATAGTTGTTCTTCTTTTGATTTAATTTGGTCTTCAATAGAAGGGGTTTCTATTTCAATAGTTTCAATCAATACTACTGATGCGTCTTCTTGTCTTTGGTATATTTCTTTTGTTGCCATAATTTATTTATTAAGTTAATTTATATGAAAAATACATTCCAGGGTTTGTATCGGTGCTTATAGTATATAATGATAAATCAGCTGGTAATTCACTACCACTACCTTCAATTCTATTAAAATAAGTTCTGTAATATATTCCACCAATATTACCACCCCCCCCAATATGAGATATTAAGTTATTTGTTCCTAATCTGGATAATGTAAATCCTGCTTCTACAATTTGAAATATAATAAAATATACATTATTTTTTGTTTCTGCTTGTTGAGCGGTGTAGTTTATAGATGTAATAACTTTATCACCACTTGATGAAATTGTATATCCTGTTGTGATTGTATGTAATAAATCCCCAACTGAATATGCCTTTGTTCCTGTGGTTGTTGAACGCTGCCTTATTGAGTATAAACCAATATTTATAGTTCCTGTTGATGTAAAACCTGGTATTGGAAATTCAATAGTATCTAATGTATCACCTGGTTCCATTATGATTGTATTACCATATGAAGTTCCTGTTGAGATTGCTACTGGCGTATTCGCATAATTATACATTAAACCTCCTGCCACTTTTTCTCCACCACCAGCACCATATTTAGCATCCCACACCATATCTTGTGGTATTCTTGTTAGTTCATTATAGGTTAAACCACCACCACCACTAACAATATCTTCTTTTAATACTTTGTAAGTGGTTGTATTACCACTATCATTCATTACCAAATACGCACCTGTGGTGTCTGCTGTATATGTTGGTAAATCACTTATTCTAACATCTGCCATAATTTTATATTATTTTTTTATTTTATTTTTAAGGTTGTTGATATATTGCCAATTGTATTATTTCACCAATATCCCAAAGACCACTAGCACAAGTTCCATTCCCTTCTGTATGGACTAATTGTAAATAAGTTCCATAATCTGTGAATGAAGTTGTTTGGTATAAAAAACTGGGGCCATTAAGACTTCCCATATCACTAAATTGCCAAGTTAATAATTCTTTTGTGCCTGTTGCTCCTGTATATGATTTAACTTTTGTTTCAACATCATTACCTAATCTATCTGTATAAGATATTCTCATTACTGTCGTTTTTGGGTCATAACAAGCATTAGCATTATTAAAAACTATTTCCCCTGATGCCGGTATTGTTGCTCCTGTTGCTGCTAAAATAAACTCTGTTTGATTTGTATATGGTGGGAAATAACTTAAATATGGTGTATAAGTAGGGGTTGGTGTTGGTGTATTAGTTGGTGTGGGAGTAGGTGATGGTATTGGGTCATACTCAATTGTATCATCATTTTCGGTTAATAATCTATCCCCATTTTCTGCCAATAAATAATCACCAACTGCCGGTGATGGACTTGGTGTCGGTGTATTTGTAGGTGTTGGTGTAGGAGTATTAGTTGGTGTTGGTGTAGGGGTTACTGGTGTTCCCCCAAAATATTCACCAGCATAAGTATAAAAGGTTTTAAAGTCATATATTCTAACATCATCTATGTTGGAATAAAAACTTGTTTCATCAATTACTTCGGGGTAATCACTATTTAATGACTTGAAGAACTCATAACGATTAGTTCCCAAATAAGACATAAACTCCGTGATGTTGTTTATTTCTGTATCACCATTCATAACAATACCCTTCCAAAATTCATAGAAGTTTGTGGCTTTGGTGTTCCCACCTGTTATACCTAAACCTGAAAAGAAGGTTGATAAGTTAATCATATTATTAAATATTTTTTTTCTTTTTTGTTTTATTCTTATTTTCTAATTCTTCAATTCTTCTTTCCAATTCCTCTAATTTTAGTTCTAATTGAGTTTTGGGAACTTCTTGGACTACTTGTCCGTCTCTAACTATTCTAATACCCATAATCTATTGTATTGGTGAAACAGGGATAATACAATTCACTTGTTTTAATTTGAATGTGATGTTTGCTACAACTCCTGTTGATTTATCGGGGGTTTCATCTATTACTGGAAAAAATGATACATCACTAGCAAACAACACCCCGTATTGTTGCCAGTCTTGTTGAACCTCAACAATTAAATCCTGTAAGTATTGGGTCGTATCACTTAATATCTCTTGTGAATTATCACTATTAAATCCATTTGTATCAAAGTAGTTTGATTGAATATTTATCTTATCCATAAACATTACAGAAAAACTAAATTGGGGGATTGCTGACCTGTTGTTTGATCCAACTTGAATAATTGAGTTGTCGTTCATAGACACCCACATATAAGGAAAGTTCATTTGTCTTGATGTCCCAATATCATATGTTTCCCCAAATCCAAAGTCCTTCAAAAAGTAGTGTCGTTGTTGGAAGTCGTTAAACCAACTTATTAATTGATTTAATGTGATTATGTTTGTAATAGCCATTATAATTTGTTTTTATCTTTTATATCTTCAAGGTTCTTAAAATAACTTAACCAGTTTAGACAATGAATGTAATTCATTTCATATACCTCACTTTCTTTTAGTTTCAAGTCCATCATCAACTTATACACAAAATCTAACCAAGTATATCTTTCATCTAACTTTTTATCATCACCTAATTTTCTTTTAAACTTACTTTCTTTTTGGGGGAGTTCTCGTTTATAGAGTCCTTTATATTGGTCTCTAACGAATTTTTTCCAGACAAAAAAAAACCGAACACACTATTTATATCCCCAATTTTAATCTTGGAAAATAACTCTTTTCTATTTAGTAAGTCAGTTGTAAATATTTCTACCTTATCATTCTCTTTCTTTCTTAAAAACACACATAGTAAATCAGTCATACACTTAATATACTCGTGGTTGTATTGACGAAGTATTGTGTCTATGGTGATAATCTCTCCTGCTGTGTATTTATTAAAATCTGTGTGAATATAATACATATCCCCTTCCAATTCTATTGCCGTTAGTTTCTTATTTTCAACGGGGGTATAAATGAATTGTAGTTGTTCTGTTAGTTGTTTAAAATCACTAAAACTCATTTGTTGAAGAACCTTATGTTCTATGTTGGATAAGGCGTGTAATACATCAAAATAATAAAATAAATCATTACTCTCCCTTTTTGGTATTTCATATAACCTTTGATATTGGGATATTGTTATGTCGTCCCAAGATGTCGGGAACGAGTAAGTTGTTAATTCACCATCAATTTCTATTTCTACTTTAATCATCTACTATAAATATGTCGTTTATTTGTTTTGTTTTTTATTACATAAATCTCATTACAGGAGCTCTACTTCCTTCTTTTCTTTGACCCAACTTCATCATCGCAATATATCGTAAGGCGTCTATGGCGTGGTTGTATGCGTCTATTGGGGTGTTCTCATATCCCCCATCTTTACTCTTCTTCCACATATACTTTTGTAATTCTTCTAAAAGATTAGTGCTTCGTTTTGTAATATAAATATGTTGTTGTTGAAGAACTTGAATACCATAATTTACACTATCACTACCTTTCTCTACTGGTTTAATATTAAACCCATACTTTTTGATTTCGGCAATTGACTTGGGTTCTGCTGAATCAGCGTATATTTCCCCCATTACTTTCATATCCTTCATCATTTTAGAACACTCACTATTAAGTAATCCCTTTTGATATAGTATTTCGTCAGCTATAATTGAATCGTTATATTTGTATAGGGCTATAAGGGCTAATGGGTCAGTTGAATATCCAAAGTCCATTCCATAACCAAGTAGTCTGGCTTCATCGGGGATTTTATCAATCACCTCATAGTCAGTAAATATTGTCCCTTCAATTTGTCCTGTTAGACCATCCAAATAAACCTTACACCAATTATCCCAATATGAAGATGTCTTGGCTTTTTCTCTATTGTGTTCCAACATCATTACAACCTCATTTGGTAATGCCTCGTTGTCTTTATAAGTTAGAACAATAAAATCTGTATTGGGTTGCCCGATCAGTTCTGTATTGACCCAAAACTTTTGTGATGGGTTATAATCTAAAAATATTTCCCCACTTGTTCTAATGGCTAATTGTAGGTATGATTCGTAATCAATAGAATTACACTCATTCACATATAGAATTGTTCTACGACCACCCCTTAGTTTTTCCTCACTATCTGCACTAAAAAATTCCATATAAGACCCATTTGTGAATTCATATCGTAGAAGGGACTTGTTGTAGTTCTGTGGAATGAATCTACCTGTGTCTTTCATTATTTTTAGAAAGTCCTTTAAGGCTCCCCTTCTTAAATGGGGGATTGATTCACTAACAACACTTACTTCTAACTTGGGGGTCTTAATACATTTGTCTATTAGTAAAATAAGAATGGCAATTGTCTTACCTGCTGATGAACCCCCTTGTATTACTTTAATTCGGTTCTTTAATTGTCTTATTCTTTTTAGTGATGTGGTCTGTTTATAATTCATTTACTCATATTTGAACCTTTATAGTATTTCTTACTATTATTATGTTCTAAATGAACGAACATTAAATCTTTTGGCAACATTCTATAACAAAAATAAGAATTGTTAAATGATGCTGTATTCCCATCAAAAGAAACTTTTTTATCAACAATTAAAAGTTGTAATTCTTTATCTAAAAAAAAACTACCTACTTCTTGGTAATTTAATATTGGTAATCCCAAAACCATAGCAAATGGTTTATTCAATTCGTATAATCTTTTTAATACTTCTAACTTTCTACTAAAAGGTGGGTTGGATATAATCATATCATATTGTTCTGGTTCATATTCAAAAAAATCTTTACCCTCCCATATATGACTATGTATTACTTCATTACCATTCTTTTTTAATTGAATTACAAACTCACTATCTTCTGTATCAAAAGGACACCATATAATTCCTTTCGCATATTGTATAATTGGTTCTACTAAAATGGGTGGAGTATAATACTCATCTTTAATATTAAATTGATTACCAGTCTTTAACCAATTACTCATATTTTTATTCATCGTCAGGTAATAATGGTTGTTCTGTTATATTGATGTCCTGTTTGATCGGGGCATCAAAACCACTCATCTTACTCATCACCTCAATTGCTTTAATTGATAATGAATCCCTAACACCCATATTACGATTTTTAATATCCTCCAAATCTAATAGGAGTTGTTCTTTGGTTATTTGTAGTCGTTCTGCTGTCTTTTCTCCCTCTTGTTTAAGGTATTCTTTTATTTTAACATTTTCCAGCAACCTACCCCCACTTGCTCCCGCCACTTTATCATTCACCTTATAAACCTTTTTATACGCTTGGGTTGCGTTCATACCATTAGCCAGGTATTCATCACAAAATGCTTTATGTCTTTCATTTAAATTACTCATATAAATAAATATTATTCTTTATATTTGTTATTTTAATCTTTCATTTATTAAGTTATAATATGATTTGTCTTTTTCTATCATAACATATTTTCTATTATGTTTTTTTGCTACTAAACCTGTCGTCCCTGATCCAGCAAAACAATCTAATACTATATCATCTTCTTTGGTTGATAATAACATACAGGTCTCAACTAATGCTGTTGGAAAGCCAGAATGTCCGTATTGTGATTTAGTTTCTTTTCTACCAAAATCATTTTTGGATACTTTATCCCCCTGATTAAAAGGTATTTCCCATACATTACCAACATTCTTTGTTTTAAATATATTTGGATTTTGGTTATATGCTGCTTCTTTATTTAATTCAACCCCTGCTGATGTATGCCTTAACATAAATACATATTCTACCTGATTGGTTAGTTGTCTATTTGAATTACAGGGTTGTTGATTAAATCTATACCATATAATCGTATCGTGTAATTTATACATCAATTCTTCTGTTGCTATATTTAATAATTCAAATGCTCTTGTTGAGACCTCACTATCATTAATAACATTTAACCATAATGTTCCTGTTGGTTTTAATACTCTTTTACATTCTTTTAACCACTTAACACTCCATCTAATATATTGAGCGTAAGAATTAAAATATGCTTCATAAGCAAATCCCTTCCAATATGGAGGAGATGTGATTATACAATCAACACTTTCATTATCCATCTTTGATAATTCTTCAATACAATCTCCGTGTATAATCATTTTAATATTTTTGTTTCAGTATGAACTTTATATGTATCTACCACAATAACAACTTTGTATTCATCCCCAAGTTCGTCTTTTAAATCTTTTTTAATTCTTTCAAACTCCTCTTGGGTTGGAAGGGATGT
>JGI10211J34971_10002495_pt1 | contig 14976 bp, 13 predicted proteins | sample Etolagsediment_FD_34971 | JGI IMG/M metagenome (IMG submission 34971) | reverse complement strand
GTGTAGTATTTTGGGAGAGAGAGCCATAATGAATCATCACAACACTAAAGATAATGATAACACCAACAAAGAGAAGGACTCCTTGTATAGCATCTGTCCATTTATATTATAATATTACATACTGATAGTACAGATAGATTGTATTTATTAGAATATATATACCTAGTATAAGGGATATTGAGAATATATTAATAAAGTATATAGTATGAAAAATTACTATAGTATAATAGTACAGTGTTGCTAATCTTAAAGGATTGAATATGTATAAATTAGAGAAGGCTAAGCAGAAAGAAAATGATGATAATTTTTATTACATAGTTTGTATAAATGATATACCAGATTTTCCAACAAGTCGATGGTTAAAACTTCGTTCATCTTCTTCGTTGCCTACTGCTTACAAATATGGGAATGTACTTGTTCGGTTCTTTAATTACTTAAGTGATAGAAAAGTGGCATATTACAATGCTTCAAAGTCTGATCTTCGTAATTTTTTTATAGACTTGATTGATTTCGATAAGAATGGTAACTACTCAGTTAAGCCTGTAGTGCAGTACAGAACAATTATTTCGTATAAAGCCGTATTAATCAGTTTTTATAAATATCTTACGAACTTTTATGATAACAATATTGTTACGACTGTGGAGGTTAGTAAAGACAGTGCACCATTGTCAGTCAATCATGTTGTAAGGATACGCTGGAATGACATAAATATTATTGTCAATGATGTCATTGACCTTCATATGACAAAGTTTAAGACTGCAGATAAAGAATATATTAAGATGTATTCAATTGAAGAGATAGTGGCAATATCTGATAACTTTAACACTATCCGTAATAGAGCTATCTTTCATCTTACATTGTATGGGTTGCGGATTGATGAAGTTCTATCAATAAAACTAAAAGATTATAATAATAAAGAAGGAATAGTGAAGCCTTCGAGATCAAAAGGAAGGAAAAGAGATCAAATAAGGGAGGTGGTAATTGGTATGGATGCTATTAATCCTATAGAAGCATACCTTTTTCATGAAAGAAGAGTGGCTGAACAATTGGCTGCAATGCAAAAGCAGTCATGCGAATATTTGTTTGTAACGACGAGAGTGGTTTATAATGAGTTGGACTTTAAGCAATATACTTCAGCAAGCTATAGAAGCGCATTTTATACTGCTGCAAAACGTGCTGGTATCATCAAGGATGTCAGGACGCACTCAGGTAGATCACATCGAGCAATAGAGCTGTTGCGTATGGCTAACGAAGGCAAGGTGAAGCTTTCTGATGAACAGATTCGATTGATAATGGGATGGAAATCTATGAAATCTGCTGAACCTTATATTGAGGTTGAGAACAAACGTATGGCTGATGAAATCGTCAAAGAGGTCACGAAGCAACGTATTAAAAAGATTGATGAGTTTAGGAAAAAGATGCAGGATAAAGTTAAGGAGGAAAAATAAATGCTTAAAACAATGAGAGAAAAAGACCCAGATTTTGAATTGGTATGGAACTTTCGTTTGAAACATGATTTGAGTCCTTATGGTAATGTTACACGTAAAATTACGGATGATAGCTTTAGACCTGAGCATTGGGAACAGTTCCGAAAACTAATTGAGCAGAATCCAAAGATACTTGTAAAACTCAGTTATATCATATTTGGAAAGACTGTTAGTAATGAAACAATTTACATGCTGTTAACTCTCTATACTAGAACTTGTCCAGAAAAGATGAGAGCATACCTCAGAGTACATATTAAAGTGTGTTATTTAAAGGAAATATTACTTTATAATAATTCTTTTCATAAATATATGGGGCTTAGTGGTAGCGATAAAACTGATTTTTTACATAACGCTAAAGGAATTTTAAAGCCATTCATAAATATGGTAAAAGAGGTTGCTAATGAGTACTGGAATATGGATGATGGTTTTTTTAAAGTTCGGATACTTAAAGGTAGAGTTACGACAATTAAATATAAAGGCAAGGTATGTGCACTTCAAGGTGCCAAGAACGATAAGTTTAAGCAATGGAATATGACACTTGAGACATTTGCAAAATTAAAATCTCTTGTGTATGATGTTTATCATAACAATGCGACAACAAATGAGGTTCGTAAAAGATATGGAATCGATGGTAGAAGTCTTATTAAAGTCTATTCAATATTTAATCCTACTCAGCTACTAAAGGAATGTCGAGCGATAACCTGGGACATTATTAAAAACAATATGCCTCTTATATCAATAAATCAAGTTTTATTATTTATTGATAATGTGTATACAACTAAGGGTGATGGTTCAGTAAAACTAATTAAAGTGTTGGATACAGAAGTATATGATAAGATAACGGGTCTCATGGTAAAGATGGTAAATGTGCAAAAACGTCTTATTCGCTACATCAATTTTAAGATGCTATCTAGCAGGCAACCATCAATTGTTCTGACATTTTTGCATTTTGGTAGTGTACGTTCAAGCCAGATAACTTGTAGTTTTTCTCATTTGCCGTTGTATTTAGAGTTTACTGAATATCTCTATGCTTCACTCAGAGGTAATAGTCAATTTGATAAAAGTATAATTAGCTTAAAGAATTTTTTTGATTATCTTGCTGTTACGCAATATCCAACAAAACCAAGACTATGTGTTGCAAATATTAAAACAGCAGATGTGACGAATTATTTGAGTCATCTTGATCTTTCAAGAGTTGCTTACGATTGTCTTCGCGAGATTCGAAAGTGTATAAAATTTTTGAGTAAATTGAGAGAAACACATATAATACCAAAAATGGGTATCCTGCCTCCACCACCAAAGGGTGATGTTACAAGTAATTTATCAGTAAAAAAAGGAAAAGAAAAAAGCTATCAGCCTTTGCCCGAAGAGGTGTATGTGAGTATAATGTACTATATAGACGAACTCGACATCAGCTTTAAAAATGCTTTCATTATCTCTAGTTCTGCTGGGTTACGACCAAATGAATTGGAGTATATTACGGTTGACTCAATGAAAGAAGAAGGTGGAAAGAATGTGTTGAATATTTGGCAATCGAAAGTGGAAGAGGCACATGGAAAAAGAGGAAAAGAACCTATTCGCAAAGTGCCGATAACTGATCCAGAAGTAGTTAAAGCTTTTTATGAGCAGGTCGAAATCAGTAAAAAGATTAGAAGTGTTTCTGGTATGGAAAGTATATTTACTATAAAAGCTGCTCTTAATAAACAACATGATGCTCGATTTAGTATTATATCTCCTGCTCAGCTCAATAAGATGATTAACAACCTTATTAAAAAGTATAATATCTGTTCTGATAATGGTGTAGTATGGCAATATTCGGCTTATCAACTGCGAGTTATGATGGTGGTAGATATGATAGAAAATGGGGCTACTGACAAAGAAGTACGTGCTTTTTTTGGATGGTTGAGTGAGACTACGATTAAGAAAGCTTATGCAATGGTAAAGAAGTTGAAGATGATGGATATGAATTCTGAATTTTTTAATTCAGAGTTTGGTGTTAATCTTCAGCAAAATGCCCTTGATAAATATACTGAAGAAGATCTTCAGCTTTTATGTGCGGAGTTTTATATCCATCGTAGAGATATGGGGTATGGTCAATGCCTAAGACATCCTATTCAGGGTGAATGTGGAAAACTTCAAGATGCTGTATCTTGTGCCCCATGTTCTAAGCTGATTCTTGCTCCATCTAACAGGACTGCATGGGAAAAATTATATCATAATCAATATAGAATTGTAGCTGATCTTAGACGTTTTTATGAAGAGAGAGAAGTATCTGAAGAACGTTATAAACAATATGCTTATTACATTCATGAAGTGGGTATTTTAGAGTCATATGCGGATCTTTTAATGAAGATTGATAAACCAGTAAAGGTGGTAAAATGGTATGAGTAATTCATTTGAAGTTCAAGAACAGACTACATATCGAAAATTGTTAGATGAAGTAGCTGGTAATCACTTTAATGCTGAACAGAAACTCATTGATAGTTTAGCGGGATATACATCAAATAATTTTGATGAATTGAAATGGGTTGAAAAAAGAGAAGGTTTTTCTCAGGATGCTATAGTGTGTTTTGAACATGCTCTTAAAGAATATGGTCCGATATGTATGCATCTTGCCAAACTTTATGTTATTTTAATACGAAAGCGAAAGGGACCCTTATCAGGCTTTAGCGGATTAAAACAGTTTTTTAAATTTTTGAAAATAAAGAGGCTTACTCTTAAAAATATTAATAAAAAATCCTTACTTTTGTTAGAGGAGTGGCTGAATACATATCAAAAAAAAGATGCTAAACCATATGTTGAGTCAACTAAAGCATCAATTTATGGTCAAGCACTGCAATTTATTTCTATTTTACAGGGGCATCCTTCGGTGGCTACTATCAAGAATATCGAAATAATTGTAAATCCTTATTCATTCATTAAATCTGATGATGAACGATTCAAAGTTATTCCTGATGAACAGCTAGAGTTACTTGATAAATGCTTTTCTAATCCTGATGTGCCATTGCAAAACAGAGTATATTATTGGATTATGAGACTTTATGGTGCTAGGCCAGAAGATGTAACAAACTTTCCTTTGGAATGTGTCAAACGACTAGATAAGACGACGGCTAGTATGAAGGTTTATGTAGGTAAACAAGGTGGAGCAACACATGATATTGACTCCTCAACAGAACATCCATACAAGATGGAATTACTTAGTATGGAACAAGAACAGATGAAGATGCTATATGAGCTAATTTATGAACAGCAAGAGAAAGCCCTGTATTTGCAAGATAAAGCACTGAAGAAAGGACTTCTTCTAACATATACTTATGTCAACACTACAGGAGAGCATGTAGCAAACCTGAGGGCAGATTCATTCAGAATTAATTTTTGGAAACATAATATACGTGTTCTATTCCCATCTGGTGAGGCTCCAATGATTAAATCACTTAGGCATACTGCTATTAGTAAGAGGACCGCTTGGGGGTTTTCGAATGAAGCTTTGCGTGATGTTGCGAATCATCAAGGATATGACTCCATAGATCATTATTCAAAACCGAGTAAAGAAGTGATGAATAAACTTCAAACAAACCTTCTAATATATGAAGATAAACGATCAAAAAATGGCTTTAAAGGAACACCAATTCATAATGCTGATAGTATTAGACAGAAGATTCAAAATGATCCGTATGCGCATGAATTACCAGATCTTGGTTTTTGCCCTGATGTCAATAGTTGTGGTAACCATTTTATCTGTATCGGGTGCGAGATGCTTGTACCCGATAAAAAACTGACTAATTATTATCTTAATCAGGCAATTGACTGGCAAAAAAAGTCTGAGATACAAGAGAGTATGGGACGTTACATCTTCGAAAATGACTCTATGGTTAGAGCGATGCACTTTTATAGCTTATATGAACGAGCAAATAAATATGGAGTGGAGATAATACATGATAACAAGTAAGAGAAAAGAACATATTGATAAGGTCAATGAAAAAAGAAAACAGAGAACACTTGACCTAATTAGACAGGCAGGCCAATATTTAGATGATATAGGAGAATCGAAAACTGTTCCTAATGTCTCTAAAGCTACGAAACGATTTGATCCATTAGGTAAAGGCATAAGTGAGGCTTCTTTCAGAAATAAAAAGTTAAAACATATACAAGATCTTATGAAGGAATACCGAATCGGACCTTATTTATCAATGTTGAATTATAGTGACGAAGCTTCTGTTGATGTATTTGAACTTATTAAAATTTCCAAAGAAAATAAGAAATTAAATAAAAAGCTAGAGGATAAAATAGTGACAATTAAAAAACTCAATAAAGAGTTAAAGATATACAAGACTTCGAATGAAGTATTAAGACATAAGATTATGGAGCTAGAAACAAAACTTCTTACAAATATTAGTTTTCCAAGAAGCAATAATATGTTCATTTGAAGTTTGTTAATCATAAAATTTCTGAAAATGTAAACTAAACTTATTAAAATGTATTCAAAATGCCTAAAAAAAATGGACTACGCCTATAAGGAACTGGAGCTTAACAATCTCTAAACTTACTATACACTTCGATGTTAGATTGGATAAAGATTTAGGTTTATAATACAATATTAGGAATTATTCGATGTACCGATAACTGTCAAGCGCGGTTGACAAATACTATATTTGAACAGTTTTATAGAAGCTTATATATCCTTATGGAGTTTTTAAAAATAACCTAATCCACTACAACTTTCTAGTTCATTGAGACCACAGCCTCCATCTGATAAGAAACGATAACTTGAATATTCTGCTGTTCCAAAATTTTCAATAAGTTTAATTGCTTGTTCTATATCAGCATCCACTTGCTTAAATGTTAAACTACCGTGGCTACCACGAAGAGCAGATTCAAACATTAAGACAAATAAACCTTTTGGTGTAAATTCTTCCAATAAACTATTTAAAGTTAATGATATTTCGTCATTTATATCATCAATTGAAGAACCAGATAATATTTCTTTATAATGATATTCTTTTAAATACTGAAAATATGTATCAGTCAATTGTGAAAATTGACTTCTTGCACAAAACTCTTGATATATTAAAGCTAAAATAGCAATTCTTGAACGAACTATAATTTCTTCGTCATCTGTTCTGTAAATAGTCAATCCTGCGTTCTCTATGGCATGCCAAATTAGCTTTACCCATATTTTATCTTCCCCATCTCTCCAAAAAGAGAAATAATGGTCAATAATTATTCTTGCTTCTTTCCAAGTTAATATTTTTGCATCCATTCATTTTCCCTAGTTTATTAGAGATCTAAGTTCTTTCAAGTCTCTACTGATATTGCTTGAAAGAACCTCAATATCTTCTAAAATCTCATTAGTTGGTGGATACTCTATCTCTTCATATTCAATCTCTTTATAACGATTAATAGATAGGTCATAATCGTTTGCCACTATCTCAGTAGCATCAACAAAAAAGTGTTTCTTGGTAGCTTTATAATTCTCGATATCTTTATGGTTATATTGTTCTAAGATATCTGGTATATCATTTTTTTCTTGTTTGTTTCGTTTATCATCTAAACTGTATCCGTCTGCTTCCATATCATAGAACCAAACTTTATCAGTAGTGCCACCTTTTACAAAAACTAAGACTGCTGTTGATACTCCCGCATACGGCTTAAAAACTCCACTTGGCATAGATATAACAGCTTTTAGTTCATTGTTCTCTAAAAGGTTCTTTCTGAGTGTTTTATGAGCATTTGAGCTACCAAATAAAACACCATCTGGAATAATTACACCCGCTCTACCACCAATATCTAAAACCCTTGTAATTAAATCAACAAAAAGAAGTTCTGTTTTAGTAGAACTAATACTAAATTCTTCACTCTTGTCTTCTTTATCAATACTACCTTTGAATGGTGGATTTGCTAAAACAACTTGATATTTGTCTTTTTCGGTATAGCCTTTTCCAAGTGTATCAACTTGTTTTATATGAGGGTTTTCTATATCGTGAAGCATCATATTCATCATTGATATTCTTATCATAGATATATCACTGTCATTTCCAAAAAATGTATCGTTTGAGAGTTTATCCCATAAATTACTATCAGTTAAGTTAGCTCCTAATCTTCCACCTTCTTCTGTATGTGGTTTAAGCATATGTGTATAGGCAGCCACCAAAAATCCTGCTGTTCCAACTGACGGGTCAAATACTCTTTCTCCAATCTGAGGATTAACAAGCTCAGTAATCATTTTAATTATATGTCTTGGTGTTCTAAACTGTCCATTTTTACCACTTGAACTTATTTCAGATAAAAGATACTCATACATATCCCCTAAGCTGTCCATAAAGCCTTTATCGTCTTCTTCAAGAATACTGAACACTTCTTCAAGTGCTTCAACTGTTTCGCTTAGTAATGAGGGTTTTGTAATGATAAAAGCTAAATCTTTTAGTGATTTATTAAATTCACTTCCCTCATTGTATTTTTTGATAAATGGAAAAGCTACATCTCTAACAGTTTCAAGCATACTCACACTATCTAACTCTTTGAAGTTATCCCATTTGGCTGCTTTATCATTTTCAAAAATAGATATATAATCTTCACCCGTAAATGAAGCTTGTGATATTTTTTGAGTATCTTTTTCACTTAGCATTTTCAAAAATATCAGTGCTGTGATTTGCTCAATCGCATTAAGGGGGTTAGCAATACCACCACTCCAAAATTTATTCCAAATACTATCTATTTTACTTTTTACTTCGCTTCTTACGAACATTATCTAATCCTCATTATTTCAACTTTACATACTTAGAAAGTCTGATGCCCTTTCTAATCTCTATTCCATATTTTCTTGACAGTCCTGCACTTTCAGCTATGTCATCAGCTGTAAAGTCTGCTTCTTTGATATCACTGGCATACAATATGCCAAACAAATGGTATTGAGTTGAAATTTCGCCTTTTGGGGCACTAGAAACCATTTTACTTAACTTTGATGATAGTTCTTGTTTTGTCATTATTTATACCTCTTCAACTTCATAACCCAATTTGCTCACATACTCTAAAAACTTTTCAATATTACCTTTTCCCCATTGGTTGGAAATAGTATATTTTTTATCGCCTATTTGTAGCAACTCATCGTCTTCTACAAAGTATCTTGCTAAGCCATTGCCATCTCTTCTTTGTTGTTCAAGGGCTGTTTCGATTTCGACAAATAGTCTTCCTCTAATATCGCTTGGAAAATCTTGTGTTAATTTTTCATAAGAGATGCCTTGATTATCTCTTATATATTTCAACCATACACTTCTGACTATACCTCTTTTCCCAAGTCCAACTTCTCCATTGAAGTTATACTTTGTATTGTCTCTTGCTCCTCTTAGCACTTCTCTTCGCTCTTCTTTTTGCTCTCTTACTTTTACTTGATAGCTCTCTGCCTCAGGTAGTGGGATTATCTGCTGAACATCTATCAAAATATCTTCATTATGTTTATAAGGTATAAGCCTATAACAGCGAATATCTAAATCTCTCTCATTGAGCCACATTACAGAAGTTGTAAGCTCTTTTGAAAAATCACTTGACACTAAAATAATTCTAACATCAGAAGCAAAATTATCTTTATTGTCCCCTATAAAACTTAACAGCTCATCTTCGGCATTTAATTCACTCTCTATTGAAGTAAGATACTTGCTAAAAATCTCTACTGCTCTCACAAATGTAAGTGTTGATACCATTGAAGCATATCTTATAGCTTGTAAATCCATATGCTCGCCCGTTTCAGTCCGTTTTAGCTCAATTACTACGATATTTCCGTCTTTATCTATACCAAGTAAGTCTATTCTTCGTTTGCTGTCGCTCCACTCGGAAAATTCTTCGGAGATAATCAATATATCAGGAGCTATGACATCTATCTGCTTTTTAAGAGCGTTTTGAATATGTTGTCTCTCTAAGATACCCTCGTTAGAGAATTGGGTTTGTTCGATTTTTTTGAAGTTGTCATTATCGAGTTTAAATATTGCCATTACTTTATCTCCCCCTTGAAAGCTTTATCCATAAGGCTATTGTGTAAGGTTTCTAAGTGTTGTAGTTTTTTAGTTTCTTGCTCTTTAATTTGCTCTGTTTTTTCGACTATTGAAGCGAATTTGTTTTGGAGTTCTATTGGTGGTAAATAAAAAGACAATCTTTCTAAACCATCTTGACTTATTGTATGCTGTCCAGCTGATGTTTTTCTATACTTTACAATTTGTTCTTTTCCATACTGCGAATTAACAATAAAACCTAAAAAAACCGAATTATATTTATCTGTATTAAGTTTAATTCTCATTATGTGGTCGTTAAAATATACTGGTTCATTATAACCGTGAAAAACAGCACATCTTCCAACATATTCAGGATTTCCATTTACCCTGATAAAAAGTAAATCATCTTTTTCAGCAATAAATTTTTCTTTTTCTTTCTCATCAAGCTCTATTCGATTTAAGTTAATAAAATTCACATAGTTTGCTCTTATATCTTTTAATTTCAAGACAATATCGCCACTATTTTTACTACTTCTCCTCGTTAATCCATTTTTTACATCAAGGATTGAAGTTTCAAGCTTCTCAACTTCCCACCCCATAGGATTTGAAATAGGGTCGCCGAACATCTCTATAAACTTTGACTTTAAGAACAAATCATACTTTTGTATCAGCTCTTTTTGCTTCTCTATCAAAGCGGAGCTAATATCAAGAACTTTTACTATCTTCTCTTGTTGTGGGAGTGGTGGGATTGGAATATCAATATTTTTTAAGATACCTAAATTGATATTATTTTGAGCTACACCTCTTCCTTCATTAATAACTTTTTCTTTTATGCTTTTTAAATAGTTATACAAATAATTCAAACTAATGTCTTCTTTTTTTACAACTATTCCTGCTATGGCTTGATTGGTAGTAGCTTTAAACTTCAAAATACTCACTTCTCCAAGAGTAGCAAATATCGTGTATAAAATTGTATCAATCTCAAACAACTTAGCCGAAGAGTTATTTAAACCCTCTTCTGTAATGAATTCAGTAGCTTTTGTAGTATATTTACTCTTTATGTTTGAAATCTTTATCCATGGAATATTTCCATTCCAATACTCAGGCTTTGTTCTTGATGGTGTTCCACCTGCTTGTATGTTAGAAATATCTCCAAGCTTCTCAACTCTCCACCCATCAGGAAGATTTCCTATCATTGAATATTTTCCTTATCGTCTATTATCACAAGCAATTCATTCATTAGAGAGCCTTGAAACATCCCTTGTATCCCTGCTTTATGAAACCTTGTAAAAGGATTTTCAGTTAAATCTTTTCTTGTAATATCGTGTTTTTCTTCTATGTAATGCTTTATAGCTCTTATAAATTCCATCTGATTTGAACTAAGGGAATGCGTCTTTAAAAAATTATCTAAAAGATGAGGGAGTTTATACTCTTTTTTGTTTATGATAGCCCTGAATATCTCTACTAAATCGTTTGATTTACACTCATATACCTTGCTGAGTTGTTCCACTTCTATATCTTCTTTGAGTAGCTCATTTTTAAGTGTCTCTATCTCTTCATCGCTCAGTGTGGCTCCAACAAACAACTGCTGTAAAGTCGGGCTTTTATTTACCATTTTTTGAATGGTTTTTCTTATGTGTTCTTCATACGCTTTTAGCTCAACACTGCTATGGAGTGGTTTTACGCTTTTTATCTTAGTAGTATCTATAAAATCTTCTAAATCGAAGTGACCTACAACTATCTCAGCTCTTGATTTATACTTCATAAGCGGTGCTATGATGTCTGTTGTCTCATTTGTAGATGTAAAATCCATCTCATACCAATATCTTCCCTCGCTTGCTTTGTCTAAAAGCTCACTATGAGCATTGACAGCAGAAATGCTTTTGTTGATACGAAGTTTTTCAACATCTATTAAAATGCTATTGATATATTTTTCAACGAGTTTGGTGTCTTCTTTGATTTTAACATTTTGAAGTTTTTTCACTTTTAAACGAAATTGTAGCTCTTGGGGTTCTTTTACTTCAAGTCTATCTATAAGCTCCGAGATGTTTCCAAGAGCCATAAGGTTCTCTTTTAGGTTGTTGTAAAAATCGTCATTGACCTTGCTTAACAGTGTAGCTTTTGACTTGATAAAGAAGTCCTCTTTTGGAAGTGCTTCTATCTGAGACTTTATCTCTTGCTTGATGTGCTCGTAATCTTCGCCTTGAAGTGCTTTTAACATAATCATATTTTCATTGAAAAGTTTTCTATTGAGACTTATTTGCTCACTTGGTTCAAACCCCTCAGGCTTTTCGTTGAAATAGTCAAAATTACCCCAAAAGTCAAAGATAACGAACTTCTCTTTTTTAAACTCTTCATCATAAAGCCTTGTTCCTCTTCCTATCATCTGCCAAAACTTCGCACGAGAGAAAACGGGCTTAGCAAAGACAAGGTTCATAATACTTGGAACATCTATACCAGTGTCGAGCATATCAACAGATATGGCTATGTTAAAGCCACTATTTACATCACGAAACTCTTTTATAAGCTCTTCTGTGTTGTTTAGCTCAGAGACGATAACCTTTGCCACCTTTGAGTGATACTGTGGAAAGAGTTCGTTAAAGAGTGTCTCTAATCTATAAGCGTGTTTTTTACTCACTGCGAAGATAATCGTTTTTGATGGTAGGTTTGATATCGGGTGTATATAGCAGTTCTCCATAAAAGTAGTGAGAATTTTTCTGTTGGTGTCGTCATTGATAACCATTTTTTCAATAGCTGAACCCTCATAGTTGATATCTTCCTCTGTGTATCCGCTGTTTCTGAGCTTCTCTTGTTCCTCTTTTGAGAGTAGTTCAAATTTAATTCCCTCTTCTTGGAATTTTGTTTGAATACTCATCACTTCATAATCAGATAAATACTCATCTTTGATAGCTTCTTCATAAGTGTAGGCGAATGTAGGATTACCTCTATCTGTTCCAAAAAATTGAAAAGTATCTCTATCAATAAAATCGACTGGTGTAGCTGTGAGACCTAACTTGATGGCATCAAACTTTAAAAAGAGTTGCCCGTAGTAGTTATAGATACTTCTATGGCTTTCATCAGCTATGATTAAATCGAAAAAGCCTTGTGATATGTCCTCTTTTTTGAGTAGGCTCATCATAGTTTGATAAGTTGATACATAAAGCCTTTTGTCTTTCTCAAAACTATCGGCTTCTATGCGTTCTCGTGATTGATTTGGAAGATGCTCTTTGAAGTTATCCATCGCTTGACGAGCTAATTCTCTTCTGTCTGCTAAAAAGAGAACTCGTTTTATATAGCCCGCTCGGAGTAAAACATCTACAAGAGAGATGATGGTTCTTGTTTTGCCCGTTCCCGTAGCCATAACCCATAAAATGCTTCTGTGTTTATTGTTAAGAGTTTCAAGAGATTTAGTGATGGCATTTACTTGATAGTATCTGCCCGCTATATTTTTGTTTAGCAGTTCGGGAGAGAGTGTAATGTTGTTTTCATTGCGTTTGCGGTAAGTCTCTAAATCATCAAGCGAATGGTAAGATAATACTTTGCGGATAGGATAGTTCTCTGTATCCCAGAACTCTATTTCAAGTCCGTTAGTGATATATACAAATGGAGCGAACCCTTGAGTGTTTTTAATTCTACGAACATAATACTCCGCTTGCGTTTTAGCACTTCCAACAGATTTACCCTCTCGCTTAGCCTCAACAATAGCGATAATATGCCCGCTCTTGTTCAATAGAACATAATCAACAAATCTTTTTGTTCTATCAAAAAAAGGCGGTAAATCATCATCAAGCTCGATTTGATACTCTTGAACTACTTTGGTAATGTCTTTAACATTCCAACCGCACTTTATCAGTTCGTCATCAATTAAATTAGCTCTTGTTTGGGCTTCGTTCATCTATTGTAATATCCACTTTGATTAATAGTGTCAATTTTATCTAAATTAAGCAAAATATAACATATTTTTAAATTTTATTCTAAATCATCTTGTATCAATTTACAAAGATCAATCTTTAACTCTTTAGAAATTCTATATAAGTGCTCTAAATTAAAATGTTTATTATCAAGACAGATTTCTGCTTTACTAATTACAGAAACAGACTTGTAGCCTAACCTATGAGATAACTCTAATTGACTTATGCCGTTTTCTTCTCGAGCCTTTTTAACATTCAAGCCTATTTGTTTATAAAATTTTAACAGTGAAGAATCGGTATTTGTCTTAAGCATTAAGTCACCCTAGTGAATTTTTACTTAAGTTTATTTTGTTACAATTTTTTCATCAACTCACTAGGGTGAAGTACTATGTTTATGAAAAAGAAAATTATTGATATGAATGAATATTCGCAACGGGAATTACAGGTTTTAGTCGAAAACTATATCAAAGAATATCATGGTAATCGGAACAAAAATAAAATATTTAAAGAGTTGAATAAAGTAGATGATTACTTACTGCAAATGCGAAATGCTGGACTTAGTATAGAAAAGATAAGACAGTTTTTGATAGATTTTTACAACTACAAAGTAGGAATGCATACTATTTCTGATTACTTTAAAATATATCATCCTCAGAAACAAGACTAACCTAGTATTTTCATAATGAGCTAAGTATGTACCTGTACTATTCTCATTGCTGCAATGCCTAGCAAAAGAAATCATTTTTTTGTTCTAAAAGTCTTAAGACATTATAAGAATATTGAAGATTTATATTTGGAACAGTTTCTTGAACTGTAGTACTCTCAAAACTAAAGTCTTTTAGGAACAAGTTTTATAATAGTGACTTCTACTCAAAATCTAGATGTTTTAGCATAATAAAAAATTATTAATTAAATTAACTCCCTTTTTTATATTTGATTACTTTTTTTGACGTAATTCCAGATACCAATACTTTGCATCAGAAGTATCCTTGAAGTACTCTGTACATTATGTAGATCATATGGTGATATTTGTGAAGCTAAATCTCGAAATTTATGTGCTGCAACAAAATTCCTTAAGTAAGCTGAGAATTGAATAGCTTCTATAAAATGTAATTTTCTGTCTTTTACTTCTTGTGTGTTTTCATATTCTTCACCAAAACATGCAACAAAGCCTAAACCTGAACCTTTGGTTATAAAATCAGTATGTGACTTTGCTGATAAAGATAAGAATGATGGATTTCAAGAATATGCAGCATATACAAGTGCAAATTTTTTATATGAGTATGCTAAGCGATATATTTGATATAGCAAAACCTAGCACTGAACAGTGAACTGTCGGTGAAGTCAATCGTTGAAGTTTCTAAACCCCTAATATTTTGATAATCTAATTTAGTAACTTTTTTGATGAAAATACTTATTTTTCATTGTAAAATTGATAGTACATTCATAAGGCTTGTTTAGGAAGTCTAAATGTACTATTATAATTTTATCTAGAATTAAGCGGATGCAACACTGCGCATACCTCCAAGTGTTTCGTAGATAACCATAATGATGGACATAAAGATAATACCTTGTGTAAATCCAATGCCTCCTCCT
>JGI10211J34971_10002491_pt1 | contig 14989 bp, 15 predicted proteins | sample Etolagsediment_FD_34971 | JGI IMG/M metagenome (IMG submission 34971) | reverse complement strand
CAAAAGGGGATTTAGTCAACAGATTATTTATCAATTATTCGATTACGCGTTCCGGATCTTCCACAAGATCCTTGTGGAGTTCCAGAGCCCTGATGCTGTAAAAGCCGTCATTGATTCGCTCGTCAAAGCTGTAGCGAATGGTCATCATATCCTTCACCGCTGGCCGGCCCCGGTCATCCAGCATCATTCTCGGTTCATTGGTACCCAGGGCCATGAAGATGGGGCAATTGCCCCATTCATATAAATGGTGATAGGCCGGTTGAAGTCCAATGCTGCCCAGATTTGCAATAAACAGGCTGGCGAAGAGTTCATCGCCCTTTATCAGACTATTCGGGAGCCAGCCAAAATGATTTAGTGTCCTCAGGAGCCAGGTGAAAAAGCTCACCATAAAAAAGGGCAGTTTGAAGACCAGATCCATCTCGACATCAGATGTGGATTTGCCTCCCTCCCGGCCCTTGTTGATACCACCCTGAATTTCTCGTACCGTTTCTTCAAAGGTCCAGGTTGGATCGATCTTCTTTTTAACGACCACCAGGGGCGCATCATCATTCATTTCCTTCTTCATGGAAAAACTGACCCAGATACCCTCCCGCTGATAGATCCGTCGGCCGGCTACAAATCGATTTAACCCGGGCCGCTCATTTAGGACCTGGGCCGAGCGCCAGATGATAAAATGGAGGATGCTGGCCTTGAGTCCCGTTTGCCTTTGGAAATCTTCAACATATTTCCAGGCCTTTTCGACTTCCACATGCTGCTCATAGTAGACCGAAGATTCGGTTCGTCCATGCATGATGAAGGGCATGATACGACGGGTGTTGGAAAGGTTTTTAACATACTTACCGTCTGGGCGCCAGCGTAAAGGCATAAGGACTCCTGACTAATATTCCAGCATATAGCTGAATTGCATGGCTCGTTCCAAAGAGCGTTCTTTGGCGCCGACATTGCGCCAGGTATAGGCAATACTGGATTGATCATTCAGTGCAAACTGAAATCCCATGTTCCAGGTCATGCCTACATCCTTGAGAAACATATGGTCAAATTCAATGGTGGTCATGAAGCGACGCGTGATCTGCTGCTCAACCCCAAAGAAAAGGAAGACATCCGGATTGTTATCAAAATAGGATGAGGTGTCGTGGTAGGCATATACATCGGTCAAGGCGATCCCGCCACTCATTCGACCGCGACCCAGACGCAGGGGTTGTACACGATTGTACTTATAGGTGGCAACGACATAGGCATTTCTAGGGGGACTCCAGCGATCATAGATGTGATCCGTGCTGTCCGTTTCTTCCGTGACTGTCCATTTGCGGCTTGTGCTCTCAGAACCGATGGCCAGGGATGGCAGGATCTTACCCTTTTGCTCCCAGATCTTGAATTTGGTATGGATGAAGGGCAGCTCAAAGCCAAAGGCGTCCAGGTCATGACCCAGGACCTGATTCAACTGGAATTCCAGCCCCCATTCCCATCGATTCCACATACTTATGGCATTATCCACACGCATATTTCCCAGGGCATCGTTCTGAATATCCAGCCCAATGAATCGATTTTCGATGATGTCGGCGGTGGGGATGTCGATCAGTCGTCTCACACGGAAGGGGTAGGCGCTGGGCATGAGGTGAAACTCACCACCGACCTCCCCAGAGGCGAGGTCAGAGCCCGTCAGACGTCTGGCGCCAATATAGCGCTTTGTCCAGTAATCTGTTGAAATGGGAACTTCAGTGACGCCTTTACTGGAGCTGGCATGGATCATTTTACCACCCTCCGTATAGACGCCAACGTGGCTGACCCCTTTACCCAGGGTATCAAAGAAGAGCAGATCTCCGTACTGAAGTTCATCCCGGCTGACCTCATCACCCACGGTATACTGCTGACGGGAAGTTCTGGGAATGATGATCCCCTGGTCACGGTAGACACCCGACGTGAACCCGGAGCAATCCACACCCTTGCCCGGTTCGGTACCACCCCATTTATATGGCGTGCCTTCATACTTGTCAAAGGACTGCTCCATTTTCTTCTTATTCAGGTCATCGTAAACACCCACTTTTTGTGAGCTGCATGCGTTTAAAATGAATGCAAGAATGACCAGTACAAATGCCATGTTTTTATGATGCATGGATGAACTCCTGTAATGATTTCCCACCTGGTTTATGTGCCGAAAATATAGCAGGACCTTTGCAGAGTTCAATGAGTTCCTTCAAAACACCGGAGCCAGTCCCAATCCACACCTTGTTATGTCTGTCTGTCAGGTTAAATTTTCCCCCTGAATCATTCATATAAACATTCAATAGATCGAGAGGAGTTATCTTGAAATCCAAAGCACCAGAGGGGAAACTGGGGGTCCTCATCCCAGGATTGGGCGCTGTTTCCACTACCTTTATCGCAGGTGTTGATGCCATCATCAAAGGTCATACAGCACCCATTGGAAGCGTCAGTCAAATGGGAACCATTCGATTGGGCAAGCGCACGGAAAATCGCAATCCATTGATCAAGGACTTTGTTCCACTGGCAAAGTTGGAGGATCTGGTCTTTGGTGCATGGGATATTTTTGAAGATGACGGTTACCAAGCAGCTGCCAAAGCAGGTGTTCTTGAAGCGCCAGATCTTGAACGCGCCAGAGAAACCCTGCAAAAAGTAAAACCCATGAAGGCCGTTTTTGATACCGAATACATCAAAAACATTGATGGCCCGAACAAAAAATCAGCCGCGAATAAAATGCTCCTGGCTGAGATGCTTATGGATGACATCAAGACCTTCAGGAAAACCAATGGGACCACCCGCGAGGTCATGGTCTGGTGTGCCAGTACTGAAACCTATTTTGAGCCCACCGAGATTCACTCCAGCCTTGAGAAATTCGAGCAGGCCCTGCGCGACAATGACCCACTCATTGCACCGAGTATGATCTATGCCTACGCCGCGCTCAAGTGTGGCGTGCCCTTCTTTAATGGCGCTCCCAACCTGACTGTTGACATCCCTGCCATTCAAGAGCTTGCCAAGGAAACGGGAATGCCCATCGCTGGCAAAGATTTCAAAACGGGTCAGACGCTGATGAAGACCATCCTGGCACCCGGATTAAAAGCACGCATGCTTGGGGTGGAAGGCTGGTTCTCCACCAATATTCTGGGTAACCGCGATGGCGAAGTGCTGGATGATCCCATGTCATTCAAGACCAAGGAAGTCTCCAAAAAAGGGGCCCTGGATTACATCCTGCAACCCGATACCTATCCGGATCTTTATAAGGACCTCTACCACAAAGTACGTATTAATTATTATCCTCCCCGGGGGGATGCCAAAGAAGGCTGGGACAATATCGATATTTTTGGCTGGATGGGATACAAAATGCAGATCAAGGTGGATTTTCTCTGCCGAGACTCCATTTTGGCAGCTCCCATTGTCCTGGATCTGGTCCTCTTTGCCGATCTGGCGCTGCGACACAATATGCGCGGTATCCAGGAATGGCTTTCCTTCTATTTCAAGAGCCCCATGGTGGCGCCTGAACTCTATCCGGAACACGATATCTTTATCCAGCTCACCAAACTGAAAAACACTCTGCGCTGGATGATGGGTGAAGAATTGATCACCCATGTGGGTCATGAATATTATGATAGTTACGAGTAGATCGGCCAGCGTCTGATGCATCTGCGAAGCGAGTTGGTTGACGGCTATTACAAGGTCGTCAAGGCTGTGATCTCCAAAACGCCTCTGGCTGGCAAAAACCCCAACACCATTTCGGTTCTGGCATCCATTGTGGGGGTGGTCGCCGCCTTGTTCTTCATGGCGGGTCACAGTGCCATTGCCGGCATTATGCTGCTCCTCAGCGGTATCCTGGACACCATGGATGGAACCGTGGCCCGGCTGGGTGAGCGTTCCTCCAAATTTGGTGCTATTCTCGATTCAAGCCTGGATCGCTACGTTGAGATGCTGGTCTTTATGGGGATCACCTGGCATTTCCGGGATTCCCCCATGTTCTTCTGGTCCTTCTTTGCCATCATCGGCTCCATGATGGTGAGTTATGTCCGGGCCCGGGCACAATCTCTGGGCGTTCAGGAACTGGTGGGCATCATGCAGCGCTTTGAGCGCTTTGTGATCCTGGCAGCCGGGGCCTTGCTGAATCCCTTTGGCGTGGACTATTTCGGATCTGAGATCATTTTTCAACTGGCCATCATCATCCTGGCCATTGGAACCAACTATACGGCATATCAGCGGTTGATGATCGTAAAAAAGGTCGAGGATACGCCTTCTGATCCCTCCTGAAGTCCTGGCATTTGGCTCTGTCATGTTGGCCCAGTACACCCTGGGGAAAAAAGCAGCCTTCCCCCTGGGATTGTTTATGGGACTGTCTGTGCTCAATATTTCACTGGCAGTTATTCTATGTGAATTCACCCTTATGGTGGCCGTTGATTTCATCTTTGAATTGTCCTTCGACAAATTTCGCTGGGCCCGCTATTTGAAGGATCGGTCTGAACGCGTCCAAGCCCATCTCCAAAAAGGGCGCTGGACCTCAAAATTATTGAAGCTGGGTTGGTTGGGTCCCATGACCATCACCGCCATGCCTTTTGCCGGCGGCGTCTGGACAGGCATGGCTCTGGCCCGCGCCCTGTCGCTTCCCCGCCGTACCACGATCTGGGTCGTTGGCATCGGTGCCATTCTGGGCTGTGGCATTTTCGCACTGGCAGCCCTGGGCATCCTGACCCTGGTTGATATCCCGGTCTGGGAGGGCGCTTGATCAAATCCCCACAAACTGAAACAAAGGCTATTTTCATATGAAAGCGTGGATCCGTCGTATTCAGAGTCTCCGGATAGAGGAGATCATTTTTCTGGTTTTTCTTCTGCCCTCCATCCTCATCACGGTCAAGGCCAACTGGTATTTCTGGACCACAGCCGGAGAATCGTCCAAAAAGATCGAAGGCGGAATCGCCCGTATTGTGGTCACACTGATCCTCATGGCCCTTTTTTACTGGTGGCTCTGGTATAAACCGCATGGGAAGATCTTCAGGTTCATTCGCAATGTGGCACCCTTCATTTTTGCCATTGCCATTTATACCAATCTTCATGATACCATCCATTTTGTAAATCCCAACGATGTCCATTTTCAGTTGAATGCCATCGATGAGTGGATGTTTGGTGTCTCGCCCACGGTCTGGGCAGAAAAATTCTATAGTCCCCAGCTTACGGACTGGCTTTCTTTCGCCTACATGAATTATTTCTGGATCACGGTGATCCTGGTCATGTACATGTACTACAAAGGTGAGGAGCGAGAATTCAGAACAGTGATGCTCACCATGATGCTCTGTTATTACGGCGGCTACATGCTCTATATCTTACTTCCGGCAGCCCCTCCCCGCCTGGCACTGGCTGACATGTATAGCATCAACATCTTCAAGGGCACCTCGTTGATCTCTGACAGTGCCCGCAAGGTGGTCAATATCAGTGCCTCTTCAGCCCGTGGCGCCTTCCCGTCCCTCCATTGTACCATCACTTTTCTCACCTTGGGAATGGCCTGGCGTTTTCACAAAATCCTGTTCTGGATCTTCCTGCCCATTGGAATCTCATTGATCGTGGCGACGGTCTATCTGCGCCATCATTATATCGTCGATATCTATGCCGGGTTATTCCTGTGTATGGCTGTGTGGTGGCTCACCCCCAAGATTGATACCTGGTGGCGGAACTATCAAGCCAATAAGGGGATCGTGACCCACAGCCCAGCTGTCCTTGGTCCCAGGGATTGACCCTCTCGCCTAAATTACTTCCGTTCAGAATGGCAAAAAATCAGCTTGCGCAAGGATCAGGCTGAAACTATCATGGCGTACTTCGTGTCTGGACCTACACGTCTGATGACCCGATGGGTGGTTTGGTTGCTCGCAGGATTCGGTAACGGTTCCCTCTAATTCCAGCCATTGATCGTTTCATTGCCCAGATACTAAACGTTCATATTAGGGGATTTATGCGAGTTGACAAAGCACCAGGAGATGACGCGGGCTAACCACCCCAATCCGACCTACAACACAATTCAGGCTTTTGCCTCCCTGAGATCACGGATCTATTGATTGAGTAGTCTGCTCGAACTACGCGGATTGACCAAGCTATTTGGCGACTATCCCGCAGTTAAGGACCTGGATCTCACCATCAATAAGGGTGAATTCTTTTGTCTGCTGGGACCCTCAGGATGTGGTAAAACCACAACCCTCAGGATGATCGCCGGGTTTGACAATCCTGATTTTGGGCAAATCATTCTCAATGGGTCGGATCTTGTTTCGGTCCCTGCCCACAAACGCAATATCAACACCGTGTTTCAGAGTTATGCTCTATTCCCGCACCTCAATATTTTTGATAATATTGCCTTTGGGCTCAGGATGCATGGCAAGCCCGAAGATGAAATCAGCGACCGGGTGCATGCCATGCTCAAGACTGTGGCTCTGGAAGGCTTTGAGAACCGCTTCCCTGGACGCCTCAGTGGGGGTCAGCAGCAGCGTGTGACCCTGGCAAGGGCTCTGGTTAACAAACCTGAGATCCTGCTCCTTGACGAGCCCCTGGCGGCCCTGGATGAGAAATTGCGCCTCCAAATGCAGGTGGAATTGGCCAACCTTCAGCGGGAAATTGGCATTACCTTCATCTTCATCACCCACAATCAGGAAGAAGCCCTGACCATGGCCGACCGCATCGCTGTCATGGAAGCCGGTCAGATCGAACAGATCGGTATCCCCGATGATATTTATCTGCGGCCCACGAATCGCTTTGTCGCCAACTTCATTGGTCAGATGAACTTTATCGATCTGGATCGAATCGAGGAGACCAGCGAGGGGCTACTCCTTCATTCACTGAAGGATCTTAGCTTCCTGACAGCTTTGGCTCAGCCGGACGAAGCAGTGGAAGATCTGGTCTTTGGAATCCGACCCGAGCAGGTCAAGCTCAGCCGGGAAGCCCCCACTGCAGAAGAGATTGGGTTCAAAGCAGTCATTTCTAATGAAGTTTACTATGGCGATTCATCCATTTTCGTGGTCCATCTGGAACAGGGCCAGGTATTGTCCATCATGCATCAGAACTACTTGCCTACTGGGATCAACAAGGATTCCTATCAGGAAGGTGAGCAGGTCTATGTGTGCTGGAACAAAGGTGCCGGGTCCCTTCTGCCCAAATGAAACGCCATGAAGAAGCCACTTGCCCCAGGCTATTAAAGGGGGCCATGTAATATGACCCGCTTTCGATTTAGACTCAGGGAATCCACAGCCCTGATCCTGCCGCCTTATTTTTTTCTGGCCATTTTTTTTATTTTACCGGTGCTGATCATTCTGGTGCTGAGTTTTAGTCACAATCGTGACTGGAGCCAGGGAGTGACCTTAAAGAATTATCTGCTCATATTTGACCCACTCTATCTGAAAGTGCTGTGGCGATCCGTGGTCTTTGCTGTGATCGCGACCCTGGGATCGCTGCTCATTGGCCTGCCCATGGCATACTACATCTCTTTTAGTGACCCCAAACGCAAGGTGCTCCTGACCCTCTTGGTTCTGGTGCCCTTCTGGACCAACTTTCTGGTTCGGATCTTTGCCTGGTTCACCATCCTGGGACGCCAGGGTCTGATCAATTCGGGCCTGCTCTGGCTGGGTGTGATCCAGGAACCTTTGCACTTGCTCCATTCTTCGGGAGCCGTGGTACTGGGATTGATCTATGGCGAATTGCCCTTTATGATCCTGCCCATCATCGCTGCCATGGATCGCATGGATGTCTCCCTGTTGGAGGCAGCCACCAATCTGGGGGCCAGTCGCTTCAAGGTCTTTCAAAAAATCGTACTACCCCTGGCCTCGCCTGGGATCATTGCAGGGGCCATCTTTGTCTTTATCCCGGCCCTGGGGTCCTTTGTTGTCCCTGATATCCTGGGCGGAAGCGATTCCTTTATGATCGGGAATACCATCAAGAATCAATTCATGACAGTAAGAGACTGGTCATTTGGCTCTTCCTTATCCGTTGTTCTCATGATCATGGTCCTCCTGGGCGTCTCTGCCTATCTACGCCAGGGCAAGGATCAAGCCCTGACCTTTGGAGACTATTTATAGTGGCCAGCCACGAAACAGTCAGCGATCTGAAATTCGGACACGGAAGGACGGTCAGCTTCACCACCTTCGCCGGGCTGGTGTTTCTTTACCTGCCCATTCTCATCCTCATCGTGTTCAGCTTCAGCGATTCGCGTTTCAGCACAACCTGGGGTGGTTTCAGTCTGCGCTGGTACACAGTCATGTGGCAGGATGGTGCCTTGTGGACAGCTATCAAGAACACCTTGATCATTGCTGTGGCCAACACGCTTCTCTCCACCATTCTGGGAACCCTGGCAGCCCTGGCCCTAACCCGGCACCGCTATCGTTTCTCCGGCCTCTATCACAAGACCCTGCACATGCCCATCATCATCCCTGATATTGTTCAGGCTGTCTCGCTGCTCATGCTGTTCGCCTTCTTTCACTTCACACTGGGTCTGGTTTCAGTGATTCTGGCCCATGCCAGTTTCAGCATTTCCTTCGTGGCCATGGTGGTCATGGCTCGCCTGGCCAGTCTTGACAGACGGCTGGAAGAGGCCGCCATGGATCTGGGGGCAAATCGGATGCAGGTCCTGACCAAAGTGGTGCTTCCCAATATTTGGCCCGGTATCCTGGCTGGCGCTCTGCTGGCCTTCACACTGAGCATTGATGATTTTGTCATTACCTTCTTCACGTCAGGTGTGGGGTCCACGACCCTGCCGCTGAAAATTTATTCCATGATCAAATTTGGCATCACACCGGAGATCAATGCCATCAGCACCATTTTGGTTCTGTTCTCCACGCTGGCTGTAACCAGCATTCACCTGTTCGATCGAGAAAAAAAATGAAAGGACTTCCTATGTTCAAACGTATCGTACTGTTAACCTTAGCGGCTCTGATCCTCATTTCCTGTGGGGGGAAGGAGCAGGCCACACTCAACGTTTACAACTGGTCCGATTATATCGATCCTGCCGTTGTGAAAGAATTTGAAGAAAAATATCAGGTCAAGGTGATTTATGACACCTTCGCCAGCAATGAGGAGCTTTTGGCCAAACTGGAAGGCGGCGCCCAGGGATATGATGTGATCTTCCCCTCTGACTATATGGTTGAGATCATGATCGAAGAGGATATCCTGGCTCCCCTGGATCACAACCTACTGCCCCACATGAAAGGCATGGATCCCAAATTCACCGACCCGCCTTTTGATCCCGGCAGCACCTATTCCGTGGCCTTCACGTATGGGACCTCCGGTATTGGTTACAATACCGCTGAGGTAGAGGAAGAGATCGACAGTTGGGGTGCTTTCTGGAATCCTGCATACGCCGGTCGCATTCTCCTGCTGGATGACATGCGGGAAGTCTTTGGCCTGGCCTTCAAGTATTTGGGATATTCTGTCAATGACACCGATCCAGCTCATTTGGAAGAGGCCAAACAATTGCTGATCAAGCAAAAGGAATACTTGCTCAAATATGAATCATCCATGAACAAGGATCTGCTGTTGAACCGGGAAGCGCTCCTGAGCCACTATTGGGCCGGTGACATGTACCAGGTTGTGGATGAAGACAGTGTCTTTGCCTTCAGTATTCCCAAAGAGGGGGCTGTCCTTTTCACCGATTGCATGGCCATCCCCAAGAATGCCCCGCACAAGGAGATGGCTCATAAATTCATCGATTACATCCTGACACCTGAGGTTGCCGGGAGAGTGATCAATGAGATCTGGTACGCCATGCCCATCCCTGCCGCCATGGAGTATGTGGATGAAGAGATCAGCTCTGATGAAAATATTTTTCCACCGCCTGAGATACTGGAGCGCTGCGAATTTCTGACGGATCTGGGTGATTACAATGCCGTCATGGATCGTGCCTGGTCTGAACTCAAACTGAAATAGTGAAGGAATCTAATAATGATTAAAAAAATACTTTTCCCTGTCCTGCTCATGGTATCCATGGTTCAAGCGGAGATAGGCCTTGAATATTATGTGGGTGCCCAGGATCATTTTATGTGGCGAGGTTTTGACCTGAGTTCTGGAGAACCCTTTCTCACACCTGGACTTACCGCCAGTATTGGTGAGAGCATCTGGGTGGATGCCTGGTTTGGTCTGAACCAGGATTACCAGGAAATGGACCTCACGGCAGCATATTATCTGGAACCCAGTGAGGATTTTGGTATAGACCTTGGTTTGGTAGCCTACACCTATCCAGGTATGGATGGCTATGACCCCAGTTATGAACCCTTTGCCACCATTTACAGCTATTCACTTCCCTTTGAGCCTCAATTGCTCCTGGCTTATGACCTGACCCTGGAGACCACCTATCTGGAAGTGTCTGGAACCAAGACCATAATGGAAGATGGTTTTGCCCTTGATCTCAAAGCTGGGACAGGGCTATATGCCTGGGAAGGATTTACAGGGATCAGCACGGTCTACCTGGAAGTCGCCAAGGAATACGAGGCCATGGGTCTCAGCATCTCCCCCACCTTCCAGTTCCACCTGATCCCTCAAGGCTTTCGTGATGATGTCATGGATCCCAGTATATCAGGAACCGAGTTTGTCTTTCAGGTGAATATTGCTGGAGGCGGTGAATAAACCCATACTCCCGAATATCTGATTCAAGCGCCCTCATCAACCCCTTGATGGGGGCGTTTACTTTTTGGAGGTATGGATCATTTTGAAGTGGGGAATATTGGCTTCATAAAATCGATCACCCACTGCTGTAAAACCCAATTTCGCATAGAATTTCAATGCTGATTCCTGTGAGTTCAGATAAATGGTCCGACCCGGCTCCAATTGTCTCAGGACAAAGGAGACCAGGGCAGCACCGATACCCAGCCCCCGATGGGATGCCAGCACGGCAAAACGTTCCAGCTTGTAGGCGTCTTGCGAAATACGCCAACGGGCCGTACCCACTGGGATGCCATCTATAGATGCAATGACATGGGTTGCACTATCCTCAAATTCATCATACTCGATCTCAGGGTCAACCTGCTGTTCTTCAACAAATACAATCTGCCGTATCCTGAGGGCAGCCTGCATGTCAGCACCCGTTTGAATGATCTTAACTGTTATGGGGGATTTTATGGGCATGATCATACTCCAGAGAGAGATTCAGCATCGCTTGGTTTGGATAGGGCTTCCTGCTTCTGAAGCCACCAGTTTTCCAGGATAGGGGCAACATATATGGCTGCTGAAACCACCAGCAGACCAGCGAATATATCAAGGACAAAATGATAGCGCAGGTAGACCGTTGCCAGGGAAAGTGATAGAGCGAAAGGAAGCTGTATCCAGAAAAAAGGCCGTGAATAGCGCCAGGCGGCCAGAAGGGTCAGAAAGGTGATGGCATTGTGTAGAGATGGGAAGGCGTCTCTGGCCCGGCTGGGTGAAAGGCTGACTATCCATTGCAGGAGGCGTGATGGGAACCCCGTGTTGGCCCACACATCCACAGAGTAGGCTTCTGGCATGACCAGGTAGGGAGAGGCAGCCGGGAACAGTAAATATCCCATAAATCCCAGGTAGTAGGTCATCATCATGGTCAGCATAAGCTTTCTGAAAGCAGCGCTTCTATTTTGGACATAGAGCATGATGACCAAGGTGAGTGTGACCAGATAATAGTGCATATAAGCTACAGCAAACCAGTCTGTCAGGACCGGATGATAGTATTGTTCCATCCAGACCGTGGGCTGGACCCCAAATAACAGGGCTTCCAGATCGGCCAGAGCAAAATGAAAATCCTCTGGATTAAGAAGCAGGATCAGGTCATGGATCCTTAAATAAATGGCAATAATGAAGAGGAAGGGCGCAAAATCCCGCAGGATCAGCGTTCGCTGAGGAAAGGAGCTTATCAGCCACAGAAAGCTCAGCATAAATATAAGGGTCAACAGAGCAGAGATGAGGTTATCAATGAGATCGGCTCGCTCAATACTGAAGGATTCTGCCAAAAAGTATAGGGCAAGAGGGGCCAAAATACCCAGACAGACAAAGGCCAGACTGATGATCTCATCAATTCTGAATCTGCTGACAAAACGGTTCCACATCCTCTGTTTCTCCATGAAATGAAATTAATCAGAAGCGCACCTGGAAAAACATGATTTAGCTGAGCGGGTACCAGGTTTGTCCCCATTTTTTTATTTGGGAACCCAAAGTCGCCAGTCTAGGTTGTGTTTCATGACAAAAGCCCTAAACAGAGCGCTCATTCTGATGCTGTTTTTTATCTCCGTCAACCTGTTGGGTCAGCAGACCTGCAGCTACTGCGGAAAAGACATTTTGGGTGAATATCTGACCAACGCCAGGGGTTCCTATCACCCATCCTGTTATCGGGATCATGTGCAGCCGCGCTGTGCCTACTGCAAAAAGCCCATTGAAGACAGCTATAAGATCCTGGACAATAAGAATTATCATGTGGATTGCTATTATGACCATATTCTGAATAAGTGTGATTTCTGTCTGGAGCCGCTGGAGGGCACCTATCTGACAGATTCCTGGGGCAACGCCTATCACAAATATCATGAGGTCGGGGGCAGCAAATGCGGGACCTGCGGACGACTGATCTCCGAGAATTTTTCTCAAGGCGGATTTCAATTAAGCGATGGACGGGTGGTTTGCGGCATTTGTGAATCCACTTCCGTCACCAGCGAAACCTACCGCAAGGCTTATCTCCGGGAGGTGAAACGGCTTCTGGAGCAGCACGGGATCGACCGCTTGCCGGATGAAGTTCCCATCTCCCTGGTTGATGCCAGAACCTTGCAGAATCTGTCCAAGATCGAGTCAGAGAGTATGCGCGCCTTTACGGATCATCGATCCGAACTGATCAATGGCCAGGTTGTATCCAAAACATCTCATATCTATATCCTGAACCACCTGCCACTGGTGGTTTTCAAGGCTGTCTTGGCTCATGAGCTCCTCCATGTTTACCTTTTTGAACATGATCTTGATCTCAGCTCCGCAAACCGTGAGGGCTTCTGTAATCTGGGGAGTGAATTGGTCTATGAATCTGATGGATCTGAAATGGCCAAATTCCAGCTGCTAAGCATGCAGCAGAGCAAGGACCCTGATTACGGTGCCGGGTATCGGCGCATGTCAGAATGGCTAAATCAAAGAGGGTGGGTCCGGTTGCTGGATGACCTGTCTGATCTATAATTGGCGGAATCATGCGTCTCTGTATTATTAATGATAGTTTTTGTTATATTTAACATTGAAGTACCCCCGCATCCATTTATTTTCTCCTGTAATTTGTATTAACGAAAAAATGAAGATCGACCAGATGACCCGCGTCTAGCGACTCGTCCCAGCTGTCGTTCCTTGGAGGATTTTTGTATGCGATTCAGGTATTCCTTGATCTACGTGTTGATTGCCACCCTTTTCTTTGGTTGTGCATCTGTGGAAAAGTATAGTGGTAAAGCCCTGCTGGCAGTAGGTGGCGTTGTAGCCAAAGCCATGGAGGGAAGTACAACCACTGTCTCTGATGTGACACCCTTTATCAAGCTGAACAATGTCAACCGGGCTCGTCCCTACACCGCCCTTGAAGCTGACTACATGGCCAAAGCCGGTATTGAAGCACCTGATAATCCCAGCAATGCCACCATCCTGTTTTCCCGGGGAATGAAACTGCTCAAGATCGAAGGTGATGTAAAACTAAATGGTCAGGACATGACCTATTTTGGCAGTGGCGTTTACGTCATTCCTGCGGATATGAATTCTGGTGAGCCCTATCGGTTTGAGGTGAATCCTTCAGGGGAAAGCGCCGTCACTTTCTCAGAGACCTATCAGGGCGAAAAGATCAGCTTAACTGTGCCTGAACCAGGTGTCAGTCTGGATCTTACAAAGGGCTTCGACATCCGCTGGACCCCAGGTTCTGATTCAAGCAAGATCGTCAAGCTATCCATGATCGTCACGCAGATCGGCTTGGAGAATGTACTTCCCGTTGCTGTATTCAATGATGTGGGACATGCAACCATCACACCTGAGATGCTTGCCGAGAGCCTCCAGCCGGCGACAAAGTTCAAGCTGGGTGCCAATATCCTTCAACTGGAACGTCAGAAGGATGAAATCCGCTACATCATGAATGGCGATGCCATCGTCAGCTATATCGATCTGGATGCCATTGAGGTAAGCGTCAGTGGATCACCTGAGAAACTGACTGAACCGGTTATCCCGGCCATTCCGGTCACCGTTGATTCTGTCACGGTACAGATCGCTGAGACTCGCTATAAATACAACCCACTGGTGGGGGCTGTTGCCGATATCGACAAGATCAAACAGATCGGCCTGAGTTCCTTTGTGTTCAAAGGTGTGACGGGTGGATCCTGGGAGAAGAAGAAAGAGAGCACCGTTGGCAATGTGACCACCACCACGACCACCACCAAGCGCTGGGGGAAAGACTTCGGTGTACCGACACTTACTCAAGTTGCCGATCATATGGCCGATGGGATCATGGCCGCCATGACCGTTGGCATGGGTGCATCAGAGACACCTAGAAATGCTTTTGTCAATACGGATGCCTATCAGCGGATGGCTGGTCTAAAACCGGATTCTGATGAAAAATCCTTCACTGTCAAAGCCCGCGATCTGGCAGACTTCAGCTCCTGGAGGAATATCAAAGTTCGGGTAGGCGGTACTGAATCCTGGTATTTTGACATGATGCAGTCATCGGGTGCGGATGCCCTGGCTGAATGTTATATCACAGCGAACCGACATGAACCGGTGACCGGTGAGTGGGATGATTTTGTTTTCACCATGGATATTCGGATCAGTATGCGATCCTATGCCGGTCAGGTTGTCATGCCTGTGAGCGTCCCCGTCGCCACCGCCAATTATGTCACCAAAAAAATCACCATTACACCTGAAACCACCTATGAGGAGTTGCTTGCTGCCTTCAAAATTGAGGCTTTCATGAAAGCCTATGCTGAAGCTTTGAACCAATGGGTGGCTGAAAATCGAAAGCTGGAAAGTTAACCCTCGCAAACATATAGCAAGATGAAGCCCGATCCGTGAA
>JGI10211J34971_10002490_pt1 | contig 14990 bp, 17 predicted proteins | sample Etolagsediment_FD_34971 | JGI IMG/M metagenome (IMG submission 34971) | reverse complement strand
ACCTATTTATAGCTTTTTTGTATATATTAATATAATATGAAGGCTGCCGATTTTCTCGGAAATATGGTCCATTGAGAGTAGAAACAATCTTGAGATCATCCAGTAAGGTTTTTACATCTTTTAAAGCATCAGAATTAACTGAGGTCAGCCTGACTCTACCATGAATTTTAAAATCTACCGAACCGTCGCCATCAAAAAGTCCTCTTAAAAAAGCAGCTTTGATGCTATGGTTTCCAGATTTTATAAAATCAGGAACCCGCCACTTTTTGTGTCCAAAATCGGTGTATTCTAGTAGTTTCTTCATGACCTCTTTTTTCCGAATGCGTGCCTTTTTATTACGCTTAGTGCCCGTAACTGGGACAGAGTAGGTGAAGAGATCATGCATCAGTTTTGTAAAATGAGTCATAAGACTAGTATCGTAATTAGTAAATTCTATGGACTCGATTGTTTGTCTCCGAGGATACGCCTTCTTTCTTCTCTTATCGTATTGTAAATATTCTGAAACATAGATAGAATGGCTCCCTTCTGCACATAACAATCCTAATACTTCAGCGAGTTTTTCTACAGTCACTTTAGCCACCCCGGCAACTTTGCAGGTATTGTCTAATCTTTTGTTATTAAATGTTTTTCGCACCAGAAAACAGTTAAATAGCAGTTTGAACCACTCCATTCTGGCGCGGCTAGGCCGGGAGGTCAGCAGTCTCCTGTTACGCCAGATCTGCTTTAGGGCGGGCTGAATGCCGGATTGAGGTGCACTGCCCGAGTTGTCGTCTCGGGTTTTGGCGTCGAAGCCTCGTCCCACGGGAGGGACTTTCCTGCCAACCGGGTCAGGTCCGGAAGGAAGCAGCCCTACACAGGATGGCTCTCTGCTCGTGGACCACGGGGTGGAGTCATTACCTGAGGTTAAGCGGCTTCTTTGGCTGTGTTTCGATTTTCGGATGCCGTGCCACTTACAATTCTTCAAGGAGCTGGCACGCCTTGCAGGTTTCAGTTACAGTCTTTTCCCCGCACTTGCAGGTTTTGAGCTCTGCAGGGGAGAACTTGTCCCCCAAAAGGTCATTCAGGTTGTCAGCACCGTTCAGGATTGAGAACTTGATGCCCGGACTCTTGTCCTCCATGTTGTTTATCAGGTCGCGTACAGTTGTCCTGAAAGCCTCCTCGGCGTAGGGGCACTCTTCAAGGTGTATTTCAAAGCCGCTAAGCATTGCATAGAGTGCTGACTCCTTTTCCGGGATTTCGCGCATTGGCTTAATACGCTGCACATAGCCATCCTGGTTTGCGGTTGAAGGTCCGGACCTGGACAGCCTTTCAAAGTCCCCGCGGAGGTAGTTCATCATAATGCTCTGCACTTCGTCGTCGAGGTTGTGGCCGGTGGCCAACTTGTCGCAGCCGGCATCCCTTGCTGCCTGGTTCATCAGCCTTCGCCTGAAGACGCCGCAGTATGAACAGGCATTCCTCTGCCTGTCCACGCACATTGTGTCCAGAGTTTTCCCAAGCTCATCTTTGAAGGAAAGTATTGTATAGTCAACCCCAAGGTCCTTGAAGTTCTTCTCAGCTATTGGGATTGAAGTTTCCCTGTAGCCATTTATGCCCTCATCGATTACGATGCCGAAAAGCTCTATTGGATAGCGGGCGGCATGCTGGCCTAGCAGCTGCAAAAGGGTAATTGAGTCCTTGCCGCCTGATACTGCCACCCCGATTTTGTGGCCCCGCTCGATAAGCTTGTTCTTTGTAATTGTCTTGGTAAAGCGCTGTTCGGTGAGCTTTTTAAAGCAGTCCGCACAGAGCTTCCTGTTGAAGTAGCGCAAATATGCTACTGCGTCATTGCTGCACTGGTCGCACTTCATCTTATCCGCCTGAAACTATCTTTATCAGCTCTATGGAATCGCCGTCATCGAGCTCCTCTATTTCCATAACTAGCTTACTGCCCCTCTTGGCCAGGTAAATTTCGGGGTTTTCCCCCAGTTTGAGGATTGCGTCACGTACAGTAGCGCCGCTATTTAGCTCGACAACTTCACCCTTATCCGGAGTTTTTACCTCAATCCTCATGCTCAACCTTCTTGCCGCATGCCTGCGGGATTATCCTGTTCTTAGCATGCTGGAACTCCTTCTTAAGCTCTTTGCCGCCGTGCATGTGGTCCAAAAGCACTGCAACTGCAGCTATTTCGCTATGGGGCTGGCTGGTTACGCCAAGGTTCCAGTCAACCATCTCGTAGACATCCCAGGGCACCTTCTGCCCGCCGACTATGATTAGCCTGTCCTTCTTTCCCAGCTTATTCAGGTTTTCCTGGAAGGGAAGGCCGTAAAAGGTAAGGTGAATGGTCTCGCCGGGCCATTCTTTTATGAATTTGCGCCACTCTTTTACATATTCCACTTTGAAGGGGCCGCCCCAGTCCTCAACCACTTTTTTTACGGAGTTCAGGAGGCTTTCATCCTTGTCGCCGGTATAGTAAACGCCGTCGGCGCCGAAGGCCCTGGCTACCAAACCAATATGTGTTGATACCCTCTTGTCGCGGCCAACTCGGTGGCCGAGCCTTAGTATATATGTCCTTTCCATAGGGTAAAGTATAAAAGACCCCTTCTACATAAACTTTTTTGAAAGGTGTAAAAATACCTTATGGAAAAACCACACTTTGAGATAACCTATGTCCCAAAGGACAGCAAGGTAATACCCAAGCTCAGGAACAAGCTTGACAACCCCGAAGAGCTGGAAAGGGAAGTCCACGGAATTCTTTCTAGGAGCAATATCAAGCCCACCAAGGTCTATATCAAGATGGAGGAAGTGGGAAAAGGCAGGAAGGATACCTGGCTAGAGGGCTTCAAGTACATAAGATTCCACGGGAAGGTACGTGGCAAGCAAAAGCGCCTCCTCAAGGACAAGAAGTGGAAGAGCGACTTTGACATATACCTGCTAGAGGGTGATGTCAGAGATGGTTTGCTTTTCCAGGCAACAGTCGAGGATGGCAAGGAAGTGAAGGCCATCGGTCAGAGCATCTACAACAGACTGGTGGAGAGCCTTGCAAAGCAGGGGCCCGTTCAATGGAATGAGGTCGTCAGGACAGGGACAATCTAGGCAAGTTCTGGCTTTTAGAAAAGATTTAATACTCTAGAGTGTAGAGTATAGAGAAGATAATTAGCCCCGTAGTATACCGGTCGACCTTTTACAAAAGGTGATCAAAAAGGTGCGCTTTGCGCATAAAATAGCCCCGTGGTGTAGTGGTCAATCATGTTGGCCTTTGGTGCGGCAAAAAGCCGTGAAGAAAGCCAATGACGGCAGTTCGAATCTGCCCGGGGCTACCACATGCCTTTGGGAGGTGTCGGAACCGGAATAAACTTCCCAGCAGGTTCTGACTTTGGATCTGCCCGGGGCTACTCAAAAACCTAAACAAAAAATGACAATACTACTCGGAGTCGTCGGGCTCCTGTGCATCTTGGTTGCATGGGTCCCCGAAACACTTGAAACAATTAAGGCAAAGAAGTGCAGGCTGAACATAAAGTTTGTTGAGATTTATGTCAGCGGGGCATTGCTGCTTACAGTTTATTCGCTGCAGATTGGGGACTTAATCTTCCTGGCGCTCAACAGCGGTGCAGCAGTGATGGGTGTAATAAACTTGTACTACAAGCTAAGATTTAGGTAAAGATTTATATCCAAGCAGGTGGTAGGAATACCCATGAAAATCAAAGCACTTGTACTTGCAGTAACACTTGCTTCTGTTATTTTTGTAGCCGGCTGTGTAATGCCCGAAGCCGAGCCAACCTGTAATACACCCTACATCCAGGTAGGCAATGAATGCTGCCTGGACCAGAACGGGAACAGCATTTGTGACAGCGAAGAGGCAGTTGAGGAGCCGGAGGAGGCCAAGGAGCCGGAAGAGATTGTGGAAGAGGAGCCGGAAGAGCCAGAGCCAGGATGCATCGTTGCAGAAGACTGTAATGACAACAACCCGTGCACAGTTGACTCTTGCGTAAAAGGCGAGTGCACGCACGTGCAGGTAATGGGCCAGGAATGCATAACAAACGTTGGCACGCAGGCAAAACTGACAATAACCTCTGTCAATTACAGCTACAACGACGACTACACAAAATTCTATGTCAAGGACGTGAAATTTACAGTAGAGAATACTGGAACAGAGACAATCTACCCAAGCTACACATCGATTGTTGCCTATGACAACGACAAGCAGACAGTGCGCTACAGCGAGGACGAGCCTGAGGTCAACAACACTTCCCCGATACAGCCCGGCGAAACCGTAAGCGTGCTGCTGGAGCAGAATGTGACAGTAAGGGGGCTTGGGCCATACATTGCAAAGATTAAGCTGTACAACAACGGCGACTCAGAAGACCCGCTCTACGTCACAGACGACGCAGAGGAAATGGGCTAGAGAACGTAGGAAAACAGGATTTCCTTGGCGGCTTTGCTTACCTTGTCTAGGTGCTTTGCTGCACAATACACGCTAACGTTCCAGTAGCGCCACTGAGCATCCTTCAGAGCTTTGGCAAGCGGAGAGACCTCGTGGAGCTTTTTTGCCTCATCTTTCCAAAGTATAGATGCCTCGGCTTCGCTGGTATAAAGGGGCTGAGGAATATCAATTAGGATTTCGCCGCTTTCAAGCTTGGTGCTGTCAAGCAGCTCGTTCTCTAGCTTCGCGAGCCCCTCAGGGTTCTTTGACATCTCAACAAAGGACGTATAATTGTCTCCGAGCTCTTCAGTATCGAGTACCAGCGCGCGCTTGTAGAGGCTCCGGTTCTCAATCCAGCGGATTAGCTCCCCTGCGAAGCCTGAATTCTTCTTTATCTTTGACAGCAGATCATAGTCATCCATCCTGTACAGCTTCTCAACGTCAAAGACATTCGACTCGAGGCAGCTCATTACTGCCTTTGCAAACATCGCGCCCGCGACACGGGCGGTGTGGTGGCTGTAGACTGTCGGGTGCATGAGGTAGCGCGCCAGCACAAGGGCCTCGACAGCAGAAAGGCCATCCTTCTTGAACGCAAGCTTGTCGCCCTGGATTGACGCTGTCCTCAACAACCGGTCCAGGTCTATGACGCCGTATGCAACCCCTGTATAGTACGCGTCCCTGACCAGGTAGTCCATCCTGTCAACATCAATCTCGCCTGAAAGCAGCTGGCCGAGCGGCGGCTTCTTGCCGCGTGCTATTTCGGCAATCTCCCGGGGTTCAAATCCCGCCTCCTCGACATGCTCGGAGATTACTGTGTTGCAGACTAGCTTTTGGGTGTTGTCCTCGTGGGTGAGCGTGTATTTCGATGAGAGCGCATGTTCTGTGCTGTGCGAAAATGGCCCGTGCCCAACATCGTGGAGAAGGGCTGCCAGCCTTGACTTTTTTATCTCGTCCTTAGAAAGGTCCAGCTGTTTGCCCAGCTGGTCCGCCAGGGAAAGTGTTCCCAAGGAGTGCTCAAACCGGGTGTGCGTTGCTGAGGGGTACACAAGGTAGGTGAAGCCGAGCTGCCTTATGCGCCTAAGGCGCTGCATCTCCGGCGTGTCAAGTATGCTTATCTCAATGTCGCTTAAGGCTATACTCCCATGTACGGTGTCGCTTATTGTTTTCATAACTCAATCAATGGGTGCTAAGCTCCTGCAGGTGCTCAGACAGCTTGTGGAAGAATACCTTTACGCCCAGGTGCGCCGCGCTCGTCAGGTGGATTTTCTTTTTGCCGCTGGGCAAGACAGTCATCACTGCCTTGCCCTGGTACTTTACCACAACGGGCATCAGAGGGTGTGTAATGGACTTCTTTTCCCTGGCCAGCTCGACCTCTTTCACCATGGTTTTTATCAGGTCAAGGTCAACGACATCAGAAATAACATGCTCGTCAAGGATGTCTATAGCAATGTCCCCCTTTTCCAGGTAAACGCTAAATTGCCGGGTACTGCCCTTGGCGACAGATACCTTGAACTCCGTCAGCTGTGAATGCATATGCCTCACTTCTTAGGTCTCTTCTTTACGTCAAGCTTGAGCTCGCCTTCGAGGTGCGTAATCTTGTTGGCGCCTTCGACGGTTATCCCCTCGATTGTGATTTTGTGATTGCCCTCGTGCTCTAGCCAGTTTTTCTCTATCCTTTCATAGAGCTCTATCATGAAATGCTTGTCTTCAGACTTGATTTCAACCACCTCCGTGATCAGGCTTAGCTAATTCAGCTTAATATTTAAATGTTAGTAAAAACTTAATAGGAGAAGGTCCACTTGATTGATATGCGGTTTGATATCCATGACATAATCAAGGGCCTCAGGCCCGAGTTCTGGTCAGTCTCGCTTGCCCCATTGTGGATTGGGGCGCTGCTTGTCCCGGGCAACCAGCTTAGGGTAACCTTAAGGGCCTTCCTCTACACAATTATTAGCGGCCCGTTCATACCCCCAAGTGCCTATTTCTCCATGAAGATAGCTGCCATCAAAACAATAATAAGCAGCTACAACTGGGCAGGGCCGCTTGCACTGATGGTAGCTGCATCCCTTATAGTCGGGCCGCTTGTCCCTGGGGGCGCATATATAGTAAATGCCTACTTTGACAGGGAGGGGGACAAGAGGTCAGTCCGAACAAAGCACCTCTCAATTGTGCAGGACAAGCTGCTAAAGAGGGGGAGCCTAGTCCTCGCAACCCTGTTCTTTTTTGCCGCGCTTGTGCTTTCCTTCCTGATTGGGGGGGTATTCTTCTACCTTACAGTGTTCGGGATTGTGCTTGGAATCATGTACTCCCTTCCGCCAGTCCGGCTCAAGTCAATTCCAATCCTTGACACAGTCACAAACGGCATCGCGTATGGAATACTCCCTACGCTTGCAGGGTGGGTTGTGCTTGGGGGCAGCATAAACCAGTACATAATTATTATAGCATTCCCGATAGCGCTCTGCACAATGGCGGGGCATACCGCCCTTGCAATACCGGACTCCAAGGTAGATGAGTACTTCAACCAGAACACTACCGCGGTAGTCCTCGGCAAGGAGAAAACAGGGGTCCTGAGCTTTTTCCTGCTAACAGCATATGCAGCCTTGATACTGCTTTATTCTCTGGTGGGGCTGCTCCCGCTGCTCACAATCCTGGCGCTGGTGCCAATTGCAATGGCCATCGAGACATACTTCTCAATAAGGAAGCACATCGCAGAGGAGGAATTCCTGGACCAGATAGAGGACTACAACAGGATTGTGATTTACATGTATGCTGCCGTAGGGTTCTTCTTCCTTGCGCTCGTAGGTGGATAATGAAGAGAAAGACAAAGAGCTCATGCCCGAGCTGCAAGAGGATAATTGATGCCGAGATTGTGGAGGAGAAGGGCAGGATTTACCTGAAGAAGACCTGCCCGGTGCACGGCGCAATGAAAAACCTTCTCTGGGGCGACGCCAAGAGCTACACTGAGATTGAGAAGTATGCAATGCCAGCCACCAAGGGGGTGCACGAAAGCTGCCCCATGAGTTGCACTACATGCAGTGCGCACAAGTCAGTGCCCCTGGGTTTTGTGATAGACGTGACAAACAGGTGCGATCTCAAGTGCCCGATTTGCTTTGCAAATGCCGGCGCAGCAGGCTATGTTTACGAGCCAGACATGGGGCAGATTGAAAAAATGCTCAGGATGGGCCTGGAAAGCGGCGGCGAGAAGAACCTGGAAATTTCCGGCGGCGAACCCTTGGTAAGAAAAGACCTTCCAGAGATAATAAGGCTTGCGAAAAAGCTGGGTTTCAAAGTCATCATAATCACTACAAACGGGCTTAAGATTGCACGAGAGCCCGGGCTTGCCATGAAGCTGAAAAGAGCAGGTGCTACTGCAATTTACCTCCAATTTGACGGCCTGACAGACGACGTTTATGAGAGGATAAGGGGGAAAAGGCTCCTTGACAAGAAACTGCAAGTGATTAGAGAGTGCAGGAATGCTGGGCTGCCAGTGTTCCTGGTCCCGACTGTTGTGAAGGGCATTAATGACGCGCAGTTGGGCGATATAATACAGTTCGCAGTTAAGAATTCAGACGTTGTTGCAGGCATAAACTTCCATACGGTTACTTTCACTGGCAGGCACGACAACATAAGCGTTGAGGAGAACAGGATAACTTTGCCGGACATCGCGCAGAGGATCCGGGAGCAGACGGATGGTAGGGTGACTTTCCAGGACTTTTATCCAATGAGCTACCCGAACTACCTCATGGAGTTCTACTCAAAGTACAGGAACAAGCCGGTTGTGATGTGCGGCGGGGATCCCCACTGCGGCATTGCAACCATTTTGCACTGCTACGGCAATGAATACATTCCCCTTACTCAGATTATGGACTTCGGCGAGCTGGAGAGGGTAACGAAAAGCGCAACAGCAGAATACAAGGGCAGGTGGCAGAGGCTTACCATGCCGGCAAAGCTTTTCTGGGAGATGAGGCCGGGCAGGATACTCAAGAAAAGGGTTCCGAAGTTCAGGTACTACCTTACACTGCTAATGGCATCAAGAATGACCTGGGCAACTGGCATCAAGAGCATGAGATACAAAAACACGCTTATGCTCGGGATTAAGCTTTTCCACGACCACTACAACCTTGAGATGGACTCACTTAGCAAGTGCACAATACAATACTTAACGCCGGAGGGCATGGTGCCGTTCTGCGCATACCAGCTCTTCCACAGGGAGGGCGTAATGGAGAAATGGGCGGAGAAAAATGGAGCCAATTGACCTGTACAGGAAGGTAGGGATTAGGAAGGCAAGGCTTTTTCGGCTGCACAGGATGAATGGGCTGGTCCCGCCGCTAATTGTCTACGCCCTTGCAGCACTCTTCATGAACGGAATCTCAGCGTTTCTAAGTTTGAATTATTATATTGGGGGAGTCATGCTGTATTGCCTTGGCGCAAGCGCGCACATCTACAACCAGATGCAGGACTGGAGGAGCGACAGGAATGCGCGTTTCAGCGTAAGCAAGCTGGACTATGTTTACGACGAGATTTCGCCGTTCTACATAAGGCTGAACCTCGCAGCCATGACTATGCTGGTGGTTGCATCCCTTGCAATCTTTTCCAGCATTTGGCTGATAGCCCTTATAGGCTGTGGCTACTTGGCGGGGATCTTGTATTCCAGGCCGCCGGTCAGGACAAAGGGGGTTCCATTTGTTGGCATATTCTCCAACATCTTTGGATATGTTGTCCTTACGACACTCACGGCATACCTTGCAGTGGGGGGCGAATTGGTTGTGGCGGCAGCATTCATTGCACTTGCATTTGCGCCGGCGCTTGCGGGCACGATTGTTGCAGAGATGGTTGACCACAGCGTTGATAAGGGGGCTGGCGACAGGACAACAGCAGTCTTTCTTGGCATGAAGAGGTCGGCAACAATTGTCCTTGCACTGACAGTTATAACTGCAGTAGAGTATATCCCGTTTGCGGCATATATCTTGCTGCACTATGGCAACCCGTTGCCCCTCCTGTTCATTCCGGTCATAGCAATAGCAATCAGGGACCAGTTGAGGCTTAGAAAGAGGCCAACAGAGGAGCTTGCAAACAGGGTATTCTTTAACATGATGAGCTATGCAACTTTTGCAGGCGCAGTTTACCTTGTTCTGAGAAGTGGGATTTACGTCATAGGGGCATGAGCTTGTCCAAAAAGAGGTTAGCCTCCGCCAGGCTTGGGATTAGCAGTACTGCAAATGAGATTATGGTTGCCGCCAGGACCAGGTTTGTGCTCAGTATGAAGTACCTCCACCGGAGCTCGTAGCTTTGCTTTTTGATGACCTCGAGTATTGCAACAGAGAACAGCGGGATAAGAAGCATTGGCAGCTTGAGGGAGTAGTGGAAGAAAGCGGCTGTATAGATTGCAGCCCCTACCAGGAACACCGCGCCAAAGAGCTTGAGGAGGTGCCGGTTTTCCAGGACTTCGCTTTCGATGTTCTTATAATATATAAAAAGGGCGGAGTAGAAGACCGAGATTCCCGCAATCAGTAGAATTGGGAACTGAAGGGGGGATTCAGTGAGCGCAAACCAGCCTGCAGAGTACTTAAGGAACTGGATTGCCGCCAGGGTGGGCAGTGCCAGGAACTGCCTCTTCTTGAAGCGGGTGAGCCTCGAAGAATACAGCAGGTTGAGGGCGAGGATGCCTAGGCAGAGGAGCAGGAATGCCCTGCTGATAAAAGAGGATATTATTATCCCAAGTGTTGAAAACAGGCACGCCTGGATTGCGGCAGACTCTGCAGAAATGTCCTGCCGCGCAAGGGCCTTAAGCTGCCGCTTAAGCTCGCGCTTTGAGTCCTCGCTGAAGTCTGCAAGGTCGTTGAGCCTGTAGACTGCAGTGTAGATTAGCAGGAAAGCCAGAAGTGCGGGGAAGAAAGCAATGGGAAATGAGCGAAAAGTGATGAAAAACAGGACAGCTCCGAGGGAGAACTGCATTATGTTCTTTGGCAGCTGGAAAATTGTCGAGTCTGTTTTCATATTGGATAATTGTCAGAAAAACTAATTAAGTATTGTGACTATAGCTAAGTAATGAATTCGCTGCAGCTTTATGAGTCTATTGTAGAGAGGTATAGGGAGAGGCCGCTTATGAGGCTGCTCCTGCTCCACAGGGCAAAGGGGATTGTTGTTACGCTAGGTGTTTTTGTCCTGGCCTCACTCCTGCTTGCAAAGGACCCCTTTGCGCTACTGGCTCCGCTTCCGATTCTGACTGGGCTGGCAATTTACTTCTCGAACGCTTTCGTTTATGTCTACAACCAGTTTACAGACATAGAAGAGGATACTCTGGCAATTGAGAGCGGCCTCAACAAGGCGCAGTTCATCGGGCTGCAGATGGGAAAGGGCAGTATGGTGCTTCACTCAGCTTCTACACTACTGCTCGGGCTATTGCTTGCCTGGCTTGCGTCATTCGAGGTTTTCCTTGGGATACTGGTGCTTTCGCTTGTTGGCCTGGCCTACTCCGCGCCTTTCCCGAGGCTCAAGTCCATACCTGTTGCGGACCTGGTGGCATGCGGCCTTATTTATGGGGCAACGCCGGTCTACCTTGCCCACTTAGTATTCGGCGGCTCACTGTCATCCCTTTGGGCTGTTGCATTGGTCTCAGTTCCGGTTTTCATGATGACATCATTGCTGAACCAGGTATTGGACATTGATATTGACAGGAAGGTTGGAAACAAAACCTTTGCATCTGCAGTGGGGGCAAAAAATGCAGTGCGTGTATGCATTGCACTTACTGTTTTGGCAGGAGCGGGGGTTCTTCTGCTTGGCCTTCAGTATGTGGTTGTTTGGCTGCTCTTGCCTGCAATCGGGCTGATGCTGAGGGAGCTGTTTAGGCTGCTAAAGACGAGGGACAGCAAAATTGTTAAGGAAGTTTACTTTAGTATAAGTGCGCATTTCCTCTTTGCTGGCGCAGTTGTGACAGCTTTGGCTGCACTGGCTGGCTATTTGGGGTACCTATGAAAAAAAGGGAATTTTACAGGGACAGGCTTCAGAACCTGTTGGGGAAGAACCCAGTTGGAATGTTCATCCTATCCCACCGGCCGCACTCAATAGCAGTTACCATAGCGGCATATATGCTTTCAGCAATCTGGTTTACGGGCACATACATGATATTCACAACAAGCTTCTTAATTATGGGCGTATTCATTTATGCCTGCGTGGCATGCGCAAACCTCGTAAATTTGCTCACGGACATGAAAGAGGACCGGGCTGCGATAGAGCTTGGGCTCAAGCTGCCGATTTTGTATGAGCAGTCCCCGTTTTTCATAAAAATGAATTTGGCTGCGGCGATTGCAATAGCTTTGGCAAGCTCCTACCTTGTTTCAAACGGCATTTTCCTGGCAGGGTTTGCTATACTGCTTAGCATACTCTATTCAGTGCCCCCTTTTAGGGTAAAGAACCTGCCGATAGTTGACAGTGTTTTCTCGGGGCTCTGCTTTGGAGGCCTTCCCGTCATAGGCGCCTATTTGGTTTTTGGTGCCAGCATGCTGGCGTTTATACCTACAGTGATATCGCTTACCTTGTTCTCAATGGCAGCCCATTTCATCAGGGAGCTTTATGACTACGAGGCAGACAAGAAGACAGGCAACAGAACTACGACAGTCTATTTTGGCAGGCGGGCCACGGCAACCTATACCCTGGTTATTTCGATAATTGGTCTTGCCCTATTCTTGGTGCTTGCTTCAACAAACTACCTGGTAATCCTTACAATTCCTGTAGCCCTGTTAATGGTTGCAGAGCTGACCAGAGTCAAAAAGAAGCCGAATATAGCAATTAATAGGGAATCATTTGAGAAGCTTGACATGTACATGACAAAAGGCGGGATTGTAACAATAGTAGTAACATTTGCAGTGGCGTATTTGATGCTATGAAGAAGCTCAGGTTAGGAGAAACAGGCAACAACGAATTTGAAGTAGAGGCTGAAGAGCTAGCGGAGCTGGTCGACAATGAGATGGGAAAGCTCATCGCCAGCGAGCCTGATTACGTCTCAAAGCACCTCCAGTACCTTGTTAAGCTTGGAGGGAGGAGGATAAGGTCCACACTAGCAATTTATGCCTGCAGGATGCTCGGGGGGAAAGAGGAGGATATTTTAAGGTTTGCAGTCTCGCTACAGCTCGCCCACAACGCTGCCCTGCTCCAGGATGACTTGATTGACAGCTGCAGGACCAGGCGCGGAGAGGAGTGCGCCTACAAGAAATTCGGAGAGGGGAGCACGATTGTTTCTGGGACATTCTGGTACCTCAAGGCAGTTGAGTATTTGGCTGAGAAGGAGGACAGGCCGGAGGCCGTAAGGGAGTATCTCAAGCTGCTATGTGAAGTGAACAGGCACCAGGCGCTGGATTTGGAGCTCAGGGGCAAGGGAATTGACCGTGACCTTTCTGAAGAGCTAATCAAAATGAAGGCAGACACAAACTTTGTCATGCCGGTGAAGCTTGCCTGCATATACACCGGCAAAAAAGACAACAGGATTTTGGAGTACGCTGAAAAACTCGGGAGGGCATACATCTTGAAGGACTATTTGCTGGACATTGAGGAATCGGACTCCGGAAAAGATGCGTGGGCGGATCTGAGGAACAACACGCAGAACCCGATTTATGTCCATTCGCATGAGGGCCTCCCAGAGGATGAGAAAGGGGGCTTTATGAAAAGCTTCAGGGCCACTGATGTCGAGGAAATTAAGAAATACATTGAAAAGACTGGCTCTGCGAGCCACTGCAGAGAACTCATCCACAGGTATGCGCAGGAGGCGTATGACATTGCCACCGAATACAACAGCGAATTCCTGCAGCAGCTTGCAAAATATGCCTCAGAGAGAGTGAGATGAGGACAAAAAGCATCTGCCCGGAGTGCGAGAAGGTTATTCCTGCAGAGATTGATAAGAGGGAAGATGGCGTTTTTCTTGTGAAGGAGTGCGAAAAGCACGGCAAGTTCGAGGAAAAGTTCTGGGGCGATGCAGATTCATATGACAGGTACATGCGTTACTCCGCCGAAGGCTACAAAGCAGACACCACCACCAATTGCCCGAATGATTGCGGACTATGCGCAGAGCATGTAACCCAGCAGCCATTTTTCTGCTTCCTTAACTTGACATCGCGGTGCAATGCAAACTGCCCGACCTGCTTCCAAAAAGATTTCCCGGAGCCCACATTTGAAGAGCTCAGAAAGATGTTCAAGGCAGTGCTCAACGCAGGCTGCAGCTCAATTCTGTACACGGGCGGCGAGCCAACAGTCAGGAAAGACCTAGTTGAGGTTGTCAAGCTAGCAAGGGAATGTGGGATAAGGCACCAGAAATTGTCCACAAACGGCATACTGCTGGCGGAAAAGCCCGGACTCGCGAGGGAGCTGAAGGAAAGTGGCCTTGGGATTGTTCTGCTCTCATTTGACTCGCTGGATGATGAGATTTACAAGAAGATGAAAGGCCAGCCCCTGCTTGAAACCAAGAAAAGGGCGCTGGAGAACTGCAGAAGGGCCGGGCTTGGGGTTGTGCTTATCCCTACAGTCATGAAGGGCGTGAACGACAGCCAGCTCGGCGCAATTTTGGACTTTGCCGCAAGGAACTCCGATATTGTGAAGATGGTGGACTTCCAGGCAATGTTCTTCGAGGGCCGCTACCCAAAGGTCGAGAGGATAACTGCGCCGGAGATTGTTGAAAAGATAGCTGAGCAGACACCCTTCAGAAAGGAATTCTTCTACCCGCTCACATTTGGGGATACTTTCGCACAGCTGGCAGAGTACAAGCGCGGCAAAAGGCTCAGGAGGTTTGCCGAGCACCCGCTTTGCACTGCCTTCAGCGCTTTCTATTCGGACAAAGGCAGGATTGTGCCCTTCAATGAGTTCATTGACTTGGCACGTATGGAAAAGGAGATAAGGCTCTTCCTTGACAGCCCGACCAGGCTGAACTATGCAAGATTCGCCTACCGCGTGCTAAAGGCAATAGACTGGAGGAAAAAGCCCAGGGGTTTTAAGCTCTTCAAGCTTCTCAGGACTTTCCACAAAATACCGCTGCAGTTCAGGCTGGGAGAGAACGCAATAGTAGTTTCTGTGCTGAACTTCATGGACCGATACACATTGGACACGAACAGGCTGAAGGGATGTACAACCCCCTACATCCTTCCAAGCGGGAAGCTTGTCCCATTCTGCGCCTACAACGTGCTCCGTGACCACTATTAAGGAAAAGGTTATATAATATAAATATACATGAGTGCGTACTATGGCTGAAACGCTAAAAGAGGGCGACTTTGTCACTCTTGACTATGTTGGAAAGGTCAAGGCAACCGGCCAGATTTTTGACCTTACGAAGGAGGAGGTCGCTAAGAAGGAGGGGATTTACGACCCAAATCTGAAGTACGGCTCTGTGCCAGTTGTTGTCGGGGGCGAGCATGTCCTCAGGGGCCTGGATGCTGAGCTTAAGAAGCTCTCTGTCGGTGACAACAAGACAGTAACCGTTGTTGCAAAGGATGCCTTTGGGGAGCGGGACCCGAACCTTGTGAAGCTTATACCCCGCTCGGAGTTCAAGAAGCAGAACATGAGGCCAATCCCGGGCATGCCCGTGGAAATCCAGGGCACTAGGGGAGT